>Ga0075423_10000250_pt1 | contig 40497 bp, 27 predicted proteins | sample SoiMethybrSBSTD2_FD_80114 | JGI IMG/M metagenome (GOLD analysis project Ga0075423, IMG submission 80114) | Bulk soil microbial communities from a Populus tree surrounding site in Tennessee, USA - Soil MetaG P. TD hybrid SBSTD2 | ecosystem: Environmental > Terrestrial > Soil > Tree plantation...
CATCACGATGCCGTACCTCGAAGGATCGGATCTCGCGACGGTGCTGAAGGAAGGCGGCAAGATGCCAGTGCCGAAAGCGCTCGGCATCATCCGCGACGTGGCGGCGGGGCTGACCGCCGCGCACGAAGTCGGCATCGTGCACCGCGAACTCAAGCCGGCCAACATCATGGTGCTGAAAGATCGCGCCGTGATCATGGACTTCGGCATCGCGCGATCGAACCAGCTGCCCCAGGAGAGCGCGGCCCACCTGGCGCCGGCCGAGGCGATCGAATCGCTGAAGTCCGCGGTCGCCAAGACGCTGGTCGGCACGATCCTCGGCACCGTGCAGTACATGGCGCCCGAGCAGGCCAAGGGTCACGATGTCGATCAACGCGCCGACATCTACGCGCTGGGTCTCATCTTTCTCGACATACTGCTCGGGAAGCGCCACACCCACGCGGCCAGCGCGATCGAGGAATTGAAGGCACGCATCGAACAGCCGCCGCCGCTGGCGCAGACGATCGACCCGACGATCCCGAAGGCGATCGAGCAGGTGATCGCGCGATGTCTCGAACCCGATCGCGACAAGCGCTTGCAGACCTCGGCCGATCTGGTCGCCGCGCTCGACCGCCTCGACGACAAGGGCGAGCCGATTCCGATCACGCGCACGATCCGTCTGCCCTACGCGATCGCCGCCATCGTGTTGCTGCTCGCGATCTCAGTGAGCGTGTGGTGGTATCAGCGGCAGTTCATCCCGCCGGCCAAACATGAAGCCGTGACGGTCATGATCGCCGACTTCGTGAACAAGACCGGCGACCCCGCATTCAACAACACGCTCGAGCAGACCGTCTGGCGCAGCTTGCAGGATGCCAGCTTCGTCAGCGCCTACGACCGCAGCAGACTCGCCGCCCTCGGCGTACGACCGGTACCGGAGCGTCTGGGCGAAGGAGCCGCTCGAGAGCTGGCGTCGAAGCAAGCCGTCGGCGTCGTGCTCTCGGGCTCCATCGAACGGAAAGGCAGCTCCTACGACATCTCGGTCAAGGCGGTGCAGACGGTCACCGGTCAAGTCATCGCCGATCTCAATCGCCGCGCGACGAGTAAAGGCGATGTGCTCGGCACGGTCACCCGGCTCATGGCATCGGTGCGCGAGGAGCTCGGTGACGACACGTCGGAGTCGGCCCAGCTGTTTGCGATGCGTAGCATCTCGGCGAGCTCGCTCGACGTACTCGCGCGCTACGCCGCGGGCGCGGAGTTGCAGGCCAAGGGCAACCAGGAAGAGGCGCGGAATAGCTACCTCGAGGCGGTGAAACTCGACCAGAAATTTGGTCTGGGCTATCTGTCCCTCGCGGTGACGTCGCAGAACCTGAACAAGCGGGACGAGGCACGCGAGTACATCAAGAAGGCGCTCACGTATCTCGAGGGGATGACCGACCACGAGCAGTTCGCCACCCGCGGCTACTACTACAACATGACTGGCGACTACCAGCAGTGCGCCAAGGAGTACGAAAATTCGCTGAAGAAGTACCCGGCGGATACTGTCGCGCGGAACTTGCGCGCGATCTGCCTCGCGCTCTTGCATCGCTACAAAGAGGCGACCGACGAGATGAGCGAGGTGGTGCGTATCCTGCCCAGCCATGTGAGCTACCGAACCAACCTGGCGCATATGGCGGTGCTCAACGGAGATTTCCAGCTGGCAGAGAACCAGGTCAAAGCGCTTGCACAGCCGAGCGTGCGCGCGCTCCTCGCGTTGGCCTACAGCCAGATCGGACGGGGCCTCTTGCCGGAAGCCAAGGCGACTTACGAGAAGCTTGCCTCGATGGGTCAGATCGGTACGTCTTCGGCGGCACTGGGACTGGGCGATCTGGCGGTGTATGAGGGCCGGTTCACCGACGGGATTCAAGTCTTTGCGAAAGGTGCCGCCGACGATCTCGCCGCCGATACACCTGACAGCGCGGCGACCAAGTTCGCCTGGATGGCCCACGCCCATCTGCTCGCGGGGCGGAACAAGGATGCGATCGCGGCCGCCGAAAAGGCCATCAAGTACAGCCGGGGCATCTCGGATCGCTTCCTGGCTGCGCGGTTCTTCATCGAAGCAGGCGCAGTCGACAAGGCGCGGCCGATTGCGGCAGCCCTGTCAAAGGAACTGGGCACCGAGCCGCAGGCGCACGGCAAGATCCTCGAGGGTCTGATGGCGTTGAAGACCGGCAAACCGCGTGACGCCGTGAAGATTCTCAGCGACGCGAACTCGCTTCTGGACACGTGGTTCGGACACTTCGATCTCGGCCGCGCCTACCTCGCCATCGATGCGTTCCCGCAGGCCGACTCCGAGTTCGGACTCTGCATTGGCCGACGCGGCGAAGCCATCACGTTGATGAGCGAAGGGCCAACCTACGGCCACTTCCCGATCGTGTACTACTTACGCGGCCGCTCGCGGCAGGGGATCGGCACGGCCGCTTTTGCCGACTCGTACGCCGAGTACCAGAAGATCCGGGGCACGTCGAAGGAAGACCCGTTGTTGAACGAGATCCGCCGCCGCCTCGCAACCAAGTAGCGCCCAACCACACATCGCTCGATGCGTCCGTAGAAACACGAAGGGCAGGACGGGAATGCCGCCCTGCCCTGTGATCGATTCCGCCCGGCGATCTACCTGGTAACGACGATCGTCACCGTCACAGTCGCCGAGTTCGGGCTCATCGCGATCGCCGGCGCTTCGGCGGTGTAGGTCCCGTTGTTCGCGTAATAGGTGAACGTGTCCGTTCCAACGAACCCGTTCTTCGGCTTGTAGGTGAACGTGCCATCGGGGTTGAACGCCGTCAGCGTGCCAGTGACCGGCGGCGTGGCAAGCACCGCGAAGATCGCCGATGCCGGGCTGTCCACGTCGTTGTCGTTGCCAAGCACGCCTTGCGCCCGTGTCGTGACGCGAAGTTGAGTGTTCCTGGGCGTCGTATACGCATCCGGCAGTAAGTTGACGCCATTGGCCACTGGCGCAAGATTCACAGCCGTGATCGTGGCGGTGGCGGTGGCCTTCGAAAAGCCGCTGAACCCGACCGGATCGTCGAACTCCGCCCGGAGGCGATAGGTGAATTCCACGCCGTTGGGGAGCTGCTGGAAATCGAACGCGCTCGGGGTCGCGGAGGTGACTGGCGGCGTCGGCGTCAGGTACGAGTAGGCCGACGTCGCATTCCCTCTCTTGCGCGTCACGTGATTGAGGAACACGTGACCGAACGTGCTGGGCGACCATACGACCTGTCTGGCGTGATACTGCAGGTCGAATGGCGGCGCCGAGAGGCAGCCAGGGGTCCCGACGACGCAGGCCCTCACAGCGTAAGGAGCGCTGCGTCCCATGCCTTTGGCGGCATCGCTGTCCAACTCTTGCGCACCTTCGAAGTTGTTAATCCCACCCTCGAAGTTGGTGATGCCCCCTTCGAAGTTGGTGATGCCGCCTTCGAAGTTGCCCATGCCACCCTCGAAGTTGTTGATGCCGCCCTCGAAGTTGGTGATGCCACCTTCGAAGTTCGGGATGCCGCCTTCGAAGTTGCCCAGGCCACCTTCGAAGTTGTTGATGCCCCCTCCGAACGTCTGCAATGTCGCAATCTTGAGCCCGGCACCAATCTGGTCCAGCCTCAAGCTGGTCCAGTCGTCGAAGCCGCGCATAGTCGCGATCACGCTGGCGTCGAAGTTGACGTCCTGGTTGTTGTTCGCCGTGTTGCTGGTGCTGGCGTCTCCGTTCCAGTTGATGGGGTCGGCGCTGAGCGACGTGTAGACACGGGCCATCGACACCGGCGGAGGCAGTGTGTCGAACTTCAGGCCGTTGCAATAACGGGTGGCTGTCGGAACGCCAAGCGTCGTCGCGAGCAGGCTGCTCGCCGGTGCATACCACACGGGACGATAGGCCGGCGAGGGAGCCGGATTGAGCGGCGCGTCACTTTGGGACGTGATCTCGCCGACGTCATCGCCGTCCGAGGTGGAGTAATCCAGGTGAATGCTGTCGTCGTCCATGAAGAGGCCGAACACCTGGAATGCATAACTCATCGAGCTGAGGTAGTTCGGCTTGCAATTCGGTTCCACGTAGTTCGCCGTGCTGAGCACCTTGTTTCCTGGAATTGGTGCGAAGCCGCCGTGCGACAGGTTCCCGTTATGGCCAAGCTCGTGGAACATCGTTGACGCACGGACGAACGGCTTGCCGACGAACTCGTCCCAGCGGCCGAGCGTGACCATCAGGTTGGCGCCAGGCAAGTCAGCGACACCTGACGAGCTCGAGGGAATGTGGAACTCCGGGTTGATCGCGATGTTCGTTCCAGAGCATGTGCGGAGAGCGGCGTTCCAACCCGTGATCGTCGGCGTGCCGGGAAGGACGGTCGTATCCAGACACGGCAGTTCCGATTTGGGCAGCCCGCGGTAGTGCGCCCACAGCATGTAGTGAAACAGCCCGCGCCGGTTCGGATCGAACCGCTGACGATGTTCGGTGTGCGCACCGGTGCCGGCCAACCACGCATCGATTTCTGCCGGCGTGAGCAGCTCCTGGCCCTCGTCGCCGACCGGCCAGTCGCGATACGTCTGGAGCCCGAATTTCCAGCCTACTGTTCCAGGGAAACCGGGGAACTGACAGGTCACCTGCGTCGCATCGCACGCGATTTCGTCGATGGGTTCTCCACCGCGCGGATTCGCCGACACGAGATACGAATCGGCTTCCATCGAGGTGTAATCGTCGACCCACTCCGTATGCGCGATCACGCCGAGCCCGTGGTAGGCGGTGATATCGCCGACGTCGAAGTGCGGAGTGATCCCATGCGCCACGTACGCATCGCCCACGAGCTTCAACACCTCCGGCGTCGGCATGTGGGTATGCGCCGGGACGTTCACGATCGGTGTCCCGGTGCTGTACGGATACGTCAGGGAGCCGTGGGGCTTCGAATCCAGCGTGCGCATCGCGTTGATTTCAATGAACAGGTCGGCGTGCGGCGTCAAACCGACCACGGAGCTGGCGCCCATTGCGTTCAGGTTCGGCAAGGGGTCGCCGTCTGCATCGGTGAGACCCGACGTCGAGTCCTCGATGCCATCGGGAAGGCCGTCGTGATCGACGTCGGCGACCGCGGTGCTGAAAATGGCGGCTGCCGGCGTGATGCAGTCGTACCCGCCATTCGCCGGTTGGTGTTTGATCGAGACTGTGACGTTCTCGCCGTACCCGGTCAGCGTCGTGGTGGGATGCATCAACGTGCTGACGTTGTAGGTTAGCGCCGTCCACGCGCGCTCCGCGGATGTCGCGCCTGCCAGCGGGTCAGCCCCCGAGATTGGGGTGACGGTGTGGGTCTCGCCATCCTCGAACGAGATGACGTCCTTGTTATTCGGCTGCCCGCTCGCGATGAGCAGACTGAGCGACGCCGACGGGGTCGCGGCTGACTTGTAGAACCCACGTATCGTGAGCCGTGTTTCTTCGTCAATCCCCTGCTGAATATGGATGCCATCGTAGAGGACGATCTTGCGCAAGGGCTGTGACGAATCGCGGTACACCACGACGAGACTTGCACCCGCGCTCTCTGGAATCTGGTTGCCGTTGACCGTGGGCAGGCTGACGGTATGCAGCGTTTTGCCGTGCGCCGTCAGGTCGCTGTTGTTCACAAGTCGTCGTCCAGTCGGCTTGTCGTTGCTGTCCAGGCGCATCGGCAGCAGTCGAAGGACGTCGGCGCGATACTCGGTCATCGTCAGCGGGGTCCCCGAGCTCCAGCACGTCGCGGTGCTGTCGGCAAGGCTCTGTGAGGACTTCTGCACCGCAACGACATCGCTGAGAGGAATCTCCGTATCTCGGAACTTCAGTCTCGCTTGAGTCGGGGTAGACGTCAGCGCGATCGTCTCCCAATACAAGTACGCTGCGACGATGTCCGCATCAGCCGGGACGCCGCTCATGTTGATGGTGCCGGTCGCCATGCCTTCGAGGTTGGGTGGGTTGGTGTCCTCGTGAAGGTCCACACTGCCCACCGCGTAGCCCCCGGTAACGAGAAACCCGAGCGAGTAATGCAGTTGCGACGTGACCGGCGCTGCCTGACCAGAGATCTGGAGCAACAGGACGAGCAGCGCGACGAGGAACGCGACGGGCGTCCTCGCGGTCTTCATGAGGAATCTCGTGACGACTCGAATCGAGGGAAACATGGGTCACAACCTGTCTATGGGTGCGGGATGGTTCGTTCTGATCGCTCAAACGCTGTGACCTGAAGATCCGAACAGACCAGCTGGATCTTTTCACTTCGTTCGACGGCGATGCAAGACAAGAAACGACTGATAAGTCCAGCGTTCGGAAGACTAATGACTTTGAAGACGAACTCGCACTGAGCGCCCGACATCATCACACGTCCTTGTTGCCGTCGATTACGCCGCGGACGGCGGAATGTTTCGCGATCCGAGGTGAGGATTCGATGAGGAAAAATCCTTACAAACACCGCTGATTCCGCCCCGAGTCCCGAGTGAACTGCCCTCATTAGGGGGATGTGGTCCGGCCCCTCAGATCGGCGACAATCTGGGGTGGACCAATGACGCGACGAGTTTTGATCCTGACGGGGGGCGTGTGGCTGGCGTGCGCGACGATGGTGCCGGCGGCCGGGCCCCAGTCCGCACCGGCGCCTGTTGCTACCGACAGCTTACCCTATCGCGCGATCGTCGATCAGTATTGCGTCACCTGCCATAACGCGCGGCTCAAGACCGGCGACCTCGTGCTCGAGAAACTCGACATGTCGCACGTCGACAGCGATGCCGCGATCTGGGAGAAGGTGGTTCGCAAGGTGCGGGCTGGCGTCATGCCGCCGCAGGGTGCGCGACATCCGGACCAGGCCACCACGCATGGGCTCATCGCCTTTCTCGAAAACCAGCTCGATCGCGCGGCGGAGGCACATCCGAATCCGGGACGGCCGCTCCTTCATCGGCTGAATCGCGCCGAGTACAAGAATGCCATTCGCGATCTGCTCACGCTCGACGTCGACGTGACCACACTGCTGCCGCCGGATGATTCTGCCTACGGGTTCGACAACATCTCCGACGTGCTGGGCGTGTCGCCGTCGCTGCAGGAGCGGTATCTCGCCGCCGCGGGCCGCATCAGCCGTCTTGCAGTGGGCGATCCCACGATGCGGGCGGGCAGCGACACCTATCGCGTGGCGCAGGACCTCTCGCAGAACCAGCACATCGACGGGCTGCCGCTCGGCACTGTTGGTGGTCTTCGTGTGCGGCACACCTTTCCTCTCGACGCGCAGTACGAATTCCAGACCAAGCTGTATCGAACGAACTTGAACGTCGTCCGCGGGCTGGAGTATCCCACCGAGTTCGAGATCGCGATCGACGGCCGCCAGATCCATCGCGTGACGATCGGCGGCAACGCCGACCTCGCCGCCATGTTCGACAAGCCAACCGACACCGGCGACGCCGTCGAACTGCGTATGCGCGTTCGAGTGCCGGTGACAGCCGGACCGCATGATGTGACTGCGTCGTTCGTCGGCAACGTTCCGCTCAAGGACACGGTGCGCTTGCAGCCGTTCATCCGCAGCTCCGCCGACAACTTCGATTGGGCGGGCTGGCCGCACATCCAGACGTTCACCGTCACCGGGCCGTTCGATGCCAAAGGGGCGGGCGACACCCCAAGCCGCCGCGCGATCTTCGAGTGCGTGCCGACGAAGCCGAGCGCAGAGCGTGCCTGTGCGACGAAAATCCTGACTCGCCTCGCGCGCCGCGCGTATCGTCAGCCGGTCACGAAGGCGCAGATCGAGCCGATTCTTCAGATATACGACGAAGGGCGGAAGGCCGCGACATTCGAGCGCGGGGTGCAACGCGGGCTCGAACGCATCCTGGCGGGTCCGCTGTTTGCGTTCCGCGTCGAGCGCGATCCCGAAGGCGCAACATCTGGTTCTGCGTATCGCGTCCCCGATCTCGAGCTCGCGTCGCGGCTCTCGTTCTTCCTGTGGAGCAGCATTCCCGACGATCAACTGCTGGATCTCGCGACGCGGAAGAAGCTGAGCGATCCGGCAACCCTCGAGCAGCAGGTACACCGCATGCTGGCCGACGAGCGATCGAGCGCGCTGACCAGCAATTTCGCGGGCCAGTGGCTGCAGCTGCGCAACGTCCGATCGGTGCAGCCCAACTCCGATGAGTTCCCCGACTTCGACGACAACCTGCGGCAGGCCTTCCGTCGCGAGACCGAGCTGCTCTTCGACAGCTTGATCCGCGAGGATCGAAGCGTGCTCGATCTGCTGCGCGCCAACTACACGTTCGTGAACGAACGGCTGGCGCGGCATTACGGCATTCCCGACGTGTACGGCAGCCGCTTCCGGCGCGTCGCCGTGACCGAGGACGCACGCAAAGGTCTGCTCGGACAGGGCAGCGTGCTGTCGGTCACCTCGCACGCCGAACGCACATCGCCCGTGCTGCGGGGCAAGTGGGTGCTCGAGAACCTGCTCGGTCTGCCGGTACCACCACCTCCGCCCGATGTGAATCAAAACCTGCCGGCCGCGGACGCCGAGAAGCCAAAGACGCTGCGCGAGCAGATGGCGATCCATCGTGCGAACCCGACCTGCGCGACGTGCCACAAGGTGATGGATCCGGTGGGCTTCGCCATGGAGAACTTCGACGTGGTCGGCGCGTGGCGCACACGCGAGCCTGGCGGAGCGATCGACGCGTCGGGCCAGTTGGCCGACGGCCGCCAGATCGACGGCCTCGTGACGCTGCGCAATGCGATCCTCGAACGCCCCGACATCTTCGTGACGACGATGACCGAGAAGATGATGACGTATGCGCTCGGCCGCGGCGTCGAGGCATCGGACATGCCCGCAGTGCGACGCGTGGTTCGCGACGGCTCGAAACAGGATTACCGGTTCTCGTCGATCGTGATGGGGATCGTGAAGAGCGTGCCGTTCCAGATGAGAGCTGCGATTGGTGATCAGGCGTCGGGGACGCGTTAGCGATGGAGTCGAAAATGGGTGTGATTACGAAGAAACATCTGACTCGCAGGACGATGCTGCGAGGGATGGGCGTGGCTGTCTCGCTGCCGCTGCTCGACGCGATGTTTCCGGCATTCACCGCGTTCGCCAAGGCGCAGGCCAAGCCGCGCACGCGTTTCGGCTCGGTCTACATCGCCAACGGCGCGATCATGGAGCAGTGGATCCCGGCCGCGGTCGGCAAGGGGTTCGAGTTCAAGCCGATCCTCGCGCCCATCGAGCCGTTCAAGGATCAGATCGTCGTCGTCACCAACCTCACGCGATCACATCCGGGCAGTCAAGTCGGCGATCACGCCGTGAGCGCGGCAGGTTTCCTCACCGGCGTCTGGCCGAAGCGCACTGAAGCCGAAGATGTGCTCGCCAACACGTCGGTCGATCAGGTGGTCGCCCAGCAGATCGGCCAGGAGACGCCGTTCCCGTCGCTCGAGGTCGCGACCGAAGATTTCACCGGATATGTGGGCGCCTGCTCGCCGGGCTTCAACTGCGTCTACCTGAACACGGTGTGCTGGAGCTCTCCGTCCTCGCCGCTGCCGATGGACATCAATCCGCGCGTCGTCTTCGAGCGGATGTTCGGTCAGGGCGGCAGCCCGGCGCAGCGCGCGGCGCGCATTCGCGAGGAGCGCAGCATGCTCGATTCGGTGAGCACCGAGGCCAAGCAGCTGCAACGGACGCTGGGCACGAAGGATCGGCAGCGGGTCACCGAGTACCTCGACAACCTGCGCGAAATCGAGCGTCGCATCCAGCAGACGGAAGCGCACAACCGCACCGACGTGACGCTGGACGTTCCGATTGGCGTGCCCGACTCGTTCGAGGATCATGTCGGCCTGATGTACGACCTGCTCGCGGTTGCGTATCAGGCGGATATCACTCGCGTGTTCACGTTCATGCTCACGCGCGAGCTCAGTCAGCGGACGTATCAGAACATCGGGGTCACCGAGCAGCATCACTCGGTGTCGCACCACGGCAACGATCCGCAGAAGATCGCGCAGAACGTCAAAGTCAACACGTATCACATGCGGCTGTTCGCGAAGTTCCTCGAGAAGCTGCGGGCGACGCCCGATGGCGACGGATCGGTGCTCGATCACTCGCTGATCTTTTATGGCGGCGGCATGGGCAACCCCAATGGCCACGCCAGCGATCCGCTTCCCGTGGTTGCCGTCGGTGGAGGCGTCGGGAAAGGACACCGGCACATCCAGCTCAAGCCGCAGACGCCGGTCGGCAATCTGTGGCTCGCGGTATCGAATCACTTCGGCAGCACGATCGATACGTTCGGCGACAGCAACGGGCGGGTCGAGGATTTCTTCGGGTAGAGCGAGGCCGCTGAGATGACGACACACAGAGGCACCGAGGCACAGAGGTATTTGATCAAGTTCTTACTCGGTGCCTCTGTGCCTCTGTGTGTCGCATTTCTGGGGCTGTCGCTGAATGCGGCCTCGACCTCTCGCCTCTCGGATGCGATTCAAAGCGGCAACAAGGAAGCGGTCCGCACGCTGTTGAAGGATCCTGCCGCGGTGAAGGCGGTCGACGGCGACGGCACCACACCGCTGCACTGGGCCGTGCGCGGCGACGATCTCGAGACATCGCAACTGCTCCTCAAAGCGGGCGCGTCGGCGACCGCTGGCAATCGCTACGGTGTCACGCCGCTGTCGCTCGCCGCCATGAACGGCAACGCGAAGATCGTCGCGCTGCTCCTCGCCTCGGGCGCCGATCCCAACACCACGGTCACGAGCGGGCAGACAGTGCTGATGTTGGCGTCGCGAACCGCACGCGTGGATGCCGTGCGCGCGCTCATCGACAAGGGCGCCAATGTGAACGCACGCGAGTCTCAGCTGGGCGAGACGCCGCTGATGTGGGCCGCGTCCGAGAACCAGGCGGCCGTTGTCAGGCTTCTGATCGAGCGAGGCGCCGACATCAACGCGCGTTCATCGACGATCTCGTTCCCCAAAGATCGCTTCGGACTTGAAGGCGTGCTGACGATTCTGCCGCACGGGAACTGGACGCCGCTGATGTACGCCGGCCGCGACGGCGGTGTCGATGCGGTTCCGGTGCTCGTGAAAGCCGGCGCCGACGTCAACGCCGTGGATCCGGATGGGACCACACCGCTAATGCTCGCGATCATGAACTCGCATTACGACACCGCGAACGCGCTGCTCGACAACGGCGCCGACCCCAACGTCCTCGACAAAGCGGGGATGGCGGCGCTGTACGCGGCCGTCGACATGAGCTCGCTCGGCGAGGTCTACGGGCTTCCGCCGCGCAAGGTGAGGGACACGCTCTCGCCCACCGATCTGATGTCGCGCCTGATCGCCAAGGGCGCGGTCGTCGATGCCAAGCTGAAGACGCCGACGCTGCAACGCAATCACACACCGGGCGAAGGACTGCTTGGCGCGGGCACGACGCCGCTGATGCGCGCGGCGAGAAACGGCGATTACGAGGCGGTGAAGATCCTCCTCGACGCCGGCGCCGACGCCTCGATCAAGCAACCGAGGGGCACCAACGCGCTGATGATGGCGTGCGGCGTGGGGCGAGGCCTGGGCGTGTTCGCGAAGGACGTGGGTACGGAGTCCGATCTCCGCAAGGCCGCGGAGCTGCTGATCGCCAAGGGCGTCGACGTGAACCTGGCCACCGACGATGGCCTCACCGCGGTGCACATTGCCGCGCAGGCGGGCCTCGATTCCGTGGTCGCGCTGCTCGCGCAGCACGGCGCGAAGCTCGATGTGAAGGACAAGCGCGGACGCACACCCGTCGACATGGCGATGGGCGTCGGCGGTCGAGGCCGCGCGGGTGGACCGCCGCCGGTGTACGAGCGCACGGCCGCGCTGATCAAGAAACTCGCGGCCGAATCACGATAGGAACGATTCCTTCGTTATTGGAGATCGACTTCGACGCCGCCGACGGCACCGGCGAGTACGTTGTAGATCGCCGCGACGATCAGCGATCCAATGAACCCCATGCAGCCATAGATGATCGGGAACATGATGATCGAGCCAGTACCGATCATCGCGCCGATCATCGAAGAGCCCTGGGTGTTGGCCCCGAAGCCGCCAGCGATCGCGACCAACGAGAAGATCCCACCCACAATCAGCCCGATGACGGCGTACAACGTCCCAGCGATTTTCGCGCACGAGAGCGGACCCACTCGTCTGATGACCATCGATGCCTCTCTTCTATCGGCGTCGTGGGCAACATCGCCACTCAGCCGTGCGGAGCTTATCACCGACTCGTTGCAATAAGTCCTTGGGCCTTAGTGCTTGGTTCTTGGTCCGTGCTTGGTCCTATGTCCGTCCTGGGTCCTGGGTCCTTCGTCCTTGGTCGCGCCGCTGAGCGACGTTGAGCAAATCGCGGACAAAGGACCAAGGACCACAGGACGGACCTAGTACCAAGCACGGACCAAGAACCAAGGCCCAAGGACCACGGACTCGTTCAGTGCGACGCCGCTCGCAGCGCCTCCAGACCCGATTTACGTCTTCGCCGATCACGCCGCGAACAGTCGCCGTCCCCAGGCTCGCCCGGTGAGCCGCCGCACACTGCGCTAAGCGACGGTGTGTGCCTGGGGCGGAGCGACTGTTCGCGCCGCGACACGCGCCAGTAGTAAAACTGCTCGGGAGCGGTCCTCTCGGCAGCGGCGGTGATTCGCCACTGCCGCACCGCGCAGCTCGTTATCGACACGATTGTTCCACGCTCGCGCGAATCACATCTAGCCGCTGCCGGCATCGGCAGCACGCGCGCGGACGAGCAGTTTTTCCGCGGCGTCGAACCGGAGCGCAGTCCCAGGCACACCGCCGTCGCTGTGCCATCATGCGGCGCTTCCATCGGTGGTCGCTGCGACTTGGTCCTCCTGGGTCCACTTCGTCTTTGGCCCCTTGGCGCGGAGTGGGGCATGCAGATCGCGGACAAAGGCCCAAGGACCACGGACTCGTTCAGTGCGCAGCCTTCCTCGAATGCGGCTCGATATTGGGCAAGAACCAAGTCAGCAGCCCGATGGCAGGCAAGAACGCGCACACCTTGAAGACCACGTCGATGCTCGTCGCATCGGCGAGGCGGCCCAGCATCGCGGCACCGACGCCGCCGGCGCCGAACGCGAAGCCGAAGAACATCCCCGAAATCGCGCCGACCCGGCCGGGCACGAGCTCCTGCGCGAAGACCACGATCGCCGAGAACGCCGACGCGAGAACCAGGCCGATCAGCACCGTCAGGATCTCGGTCCACAGCAGGTTCGCGTACGGCAGCGCCAGCGTGAACGGCAGCACGCCGAGAATCGACGCCCAGATCACGTACTTGCGTCCGATGCGATCGCCGACGGGACCGCCGATGAACGTGCCGGCGGCTGCCGCCCCGAGCAGCACGAAGAGATGCAGCTGCGCGCTCTGCACGGACAGATTGAATTTGTGAATCAGATAGAACGTGTAGAAGCTGGTGAGGCTGGCCAGATACACGTTCTTCGAGAACACCAGCAGCATCAGGATCGTGAGCGCGATCTTCACGCGGCCCGGTACGGCGGCATGCACCGCCGCGGCTTTCGCCTTCGCGCTGGCGACGATGTGCTCACGGTACCAGGTGCCAACCTTGAACAGGATGGTCATCGAGACGAGCGCGACGACGCTGAACGCGGCGATGCTGCGCTGTCCGAACGGCACCACGATGTAGGCGGCGAGCAGCGGACCCATCGACGTGCCGACGTTGCCGCCGACCTGGAACAGCGACTGCGCGAAGCCATGACGTCCGCCCGATGCCAGTCGCGCGACCCGCGACGATTCGGGATGGAAAATCGACGAACCGATGCCGACCATCGCCACCGCAGCGAGGATGGCGAGGAATGTCGGCGCCACCGACAACAGCAGCAGTCCGACCAGCGTGAACGCCATGCCGGTCGACAGCGAGTAGGGCTTCGGCCGCCTGTCGGTGAACGTGCCGACCACCGGCTGCAGCAGCGACGCGGTCACCTGGTTGGCGAACGTGATCAGCCCGATCTGTCCGAATGACAGGTGATAGGCGTCTTTGAGCAGCGGGTACGTGGCCGGCAGCACCGACTGCATCAGATCGTTGAGACCGTGACAGACGCTGATGGCGCCAAGAATACCGAGCGCCGTACCCTGTGCGACGATGCCTGGTCGGACGGTGCTGCCTGGAGGTTGCGGGCGATCGGTAAGGGGATGCTGAGTGGTGGCTGGGCTGCTCAATCGGACGGCTACCTGGGGCCGTTCTTCAGTATAACTTCGCTGTGCCTTACGACCTTCCGGCGATCGGCAAACCTCCAGATCCTCCACCGCTCGACAAGATAGCGGTCGAGGAGCACTTCAACTTCCTCACGGCGGCGGCGCCAACAGCGTCGAGCGCCAATCTCGACACGCTCGTCCGCGCGATGGATTACAGCCCGGCGTGGATGAATCTCGTCGGCGAGCGTCTGGTCGACTTCAGCGGCGAGCGGCTGGCGGGCATGGATGCCAGCGGCATTCGCATGGCGATCCTCTCGCACACCGTTCCGGCGATACAGGGAATCGCCGACGCCGCCACCGCGACTGCGTCGGCACGCGCGCTCAACGACTTTCTCGCCGGCGAAGTCGCCAAGCGGCCCGATCGCTATGCGGGATTCGCCAGCGTCGCGCTGCAGGATCCCGCCGCGGCCGCCAAAGAGCTCGAGCGCGCCGTCACCCGGCTCGGTCTGAAGGGCGCGATGATCAACGGCTACACCAACACTCGCGATCCGCAGCGGGTCGAGTACCTCGACGATCCGAAGTGTCTTCCGTTCTGGGAAGCCGCCGCCTCACTGGATGTGCCGATCTACCTGCACCCACGTCCGCCGCACGATCAAGGCAGCTACGAGGGACATCGTGAGCTGCTCGGCGCGACGTGGGGATTTGCATCTGAGACGGCGACGCATGTGCTGCGCCTGATCTATAGCGGCCTGTTCGATCGCTTCCCGACATTGACGATGGTCCTTGGACATCTCGGCGAGACGCTCACCTACTTTTCGTGGCGCATTCAACACTGCTTCGAGTACAACCCGTCGGACAAACGCGTCGAGCGCCGGCTGCAGGACTATCTCAGCGACAACTTCTACGTGTCGACGAGCGGCATCTTCAACGATCAGGCGCTCATCAACGCGATCCTGACGATCGGCGCCGACCGCATCCTGTTCGCCGCCGACTATCCGTACGAAGCGATGGAGCCGGCCGCGCGCTGGATCGAGCGCGCGCCGATCAGCGAGAACGATCGCAAGAAGATTGCCTCGGGCAACGCGAAGAGATTGTTCAAGCTGTGAGCGGATCGGGTCTCGACAACCAGACAGAAGACTTCGATCTGCGAGCGCTGTACGAGGCGCTCGACGAGCAGCGGGTCTTGCGACGGCTGACGTGGTCGGCGGTCGCCGAGCAAGTCAGTCGACGGCGCACGAAACTCCGTCCCGTTGCCCAATCGACGATCACCAGCCTCAAAGACCAGCGCGTTGGCGAATCCCCGATCCAGACGCTCCCCGGTTTCGATTGCCGGAGTTGGCGGCTGGTCAGATTCTTCGTTGGGATACGCGCGCCCTCTTTACGGCGCTCGATGCCCAGCGGCGCGACCGGGGATTGACGTGGGCCGAGGTGGCTCGAGAATTACCAGGATTCACACCCGGCATGCTGACGAACTTGTCGACCGGACCGCGCATCGGATTCCCACATGTGATGCGCCTCGTACACTGGCTCGGGCACCCGGCCGTTCGGTTCACACGAATCGCCTATTGGTAGCGATCGATCGCGGTCTGACCATCTACCGCGGTGCGGGACCGTAGGTCCGGAGCAAAACCGTGTGCTGTGTATTGGCATAGCTGGTTGGTCGGAGGCGGACGCTGAGGTGTGGGAACAAGATCGGTTTTGCGGAGCGACCTACGGTCCCGCACCGCGCCGGTCCGGCTGAAGCCGGACACTACGTCTACCAGTCCGCCTAAAGGCGGACACTACGTCTGATGGGACGTACGTCATTCGTGCCGCAGCGCAGCCAGTGGATCGAGCCGCGTTGCGTAGCGTGCGGGCCAGAAGCATGCGAGCAGTGCGACGACGACGACCAGCGTGGTGATGGCGACGAGCGTGACCGGGTCGCGGCCGGTCATCTGCACGAGGAAGCTTTGCAGCAACTTGCCGACGCCAATCGCGCCGGCCAATCCGATGACGAGACCGATGGCCAGCTGCACGAGCGCACGCCGCACGAACAGCCAGATCACCTGTCCCGATTGGGCCCCGAGCACCATGCGCACGCCAATATCTCTCGTGTACTGCGTCACCGAATACGCCGTAACCGCGTAGAGACCGACGGCCGCGAGCACCAGCGCGATGACCGCGAACGTGCCGAACATCACACTCGACAGCCGCAGGAAGAACCGGCTCTGCGCGAGAATCTCGTCGACGCTCCGCGGGTTGAAGAGGGCGAGATCGGGATCGACGAGGCGCATCGCTTCGCGCAGCGACTGCACCGCTTGCGCCGTGTTGGCCGTGTTCGCGCGCGCGATCACGACTGCCGCTCGTGCCATCCCCGCGTTCAGCACGTGCGGAATGTAGGCGATCGGGTCCGGTTCGAGCTCCTGATTGTTGTTGCGCTGACGCACGTTCGGCACCACCCCGACCACGGTCAGCCACGGCGACTGGCTCCCCGCCGGCGAGTCGTCTGTGAGCCGTATCTGCCTGCCAATCGCGCTCTCGCCCTTGAAATACATCGCCACCAGCCGCTGGTTGACGACGACGCTGGGATGTCCGGGCTCTTGATCGGCATCGTTCAACACGCGACCCTGCGTGGGACGGATGCCGATCGTGTTGAAGTACCGCGCACCGATGCTGAGCATCGTGACCGACTGCGATCGCTCGCCCTTCGCGTTCGCACGGCCGTCGATTTCGAGCTGTCGCACGAACCCTCCAACCGCCGGCTGGCTCGTCGTCGTCGAGGCCGCTTGAACGCCGTCCACGCTCGCGAACTGCTCGTCGATACGACGGAGAAACGCGGCCCGGTCTTCGATCGACGGATACTTCCGCGCCGAGAGGATCATCTGCATGGTCACCAGGCGCGACGTGTCGATGCCGACGTCGCGTCCATACATGTTGAGGAAGCTGCGCATCATGAATCCGGCGCCCGCGAGCAGCACCATCGTCAGCGCCAGCTGCGCGACGATGAGACCCGACGTCCATCGCCGCGCGCGAATACCGCTCGATCCAGAGCGGCCGCCCTCCTTCAACGTCTCGGCAACGTTGGTCCTCGACACGTGCAACGCCGGCGCGAGTCCGAAGATGATGCCGGTGAACAGGCACACTGCCATGAAGAAGGCGGTGGTGCGCCAGTCCATCTCGAACACCATCCAATAGGGCTTGCCCACGTTCTGCGTCTGAGAGTCGAACCATCGCACGCCGAAGACCGACAGGATCAATCCGAAGACGCCGGCGAAGCAGGAGAGGAGCACAGCCTCGATGAGGAGTTGGCGCACGACATGCCATCGGCTCGCGCCGAGCGCGACGCGCACGCTGATCTCGTTCGAGCGATGCGCCGCGCGGGCGAGCAGCAGGTTGGCCACGTTCGAGCACGCCACAAGCAGGACGAATCCCACCGCGCCCATCAACGTCCAGAACAGCAGCTTGATCTGCGGGCCGTTCACACGCTCGTTGAACAGGTACGGATACGGAGCCAGGTCTTTGTTGGTCGCCGGAAACTCGGTGGCCAGCTTCGCGCCGATCGTCGCGAGCTCGGTCCTGGCCTGATCGATGGTGACGCCGTCGCGAAGGCGTCCGAACGCCTGGTATCCCCTGGTCTGCCGGGGCGCGGAGGTGATCGCCGTGGGCAGCGTGCCGAACGGCATCCAGACGTCGCCGTCGTTCGGGAACCGCATGGCCTCGGGCATCACGCCGATGATCGTCGCGTTCAGGCTGTTGAGACGAATGCTGCGCCCGATCACACTGGGATCGCTGCCGTAGCGCTGCTTGAAGACATTGCTGCTGATCAACACCACCGGCTGCGCCCCGAGCTGATCTTCCTCGGGCGCGAAGTCGCGCCCGAGCACCGGCGCGATGCCCACCATCTTGTTGAAGTTCGCCGAGACGTAGCTGCCGAAGTAGTTCTCGGGAATGCGGCCCTCTTCGCCGACGCTGAACGAGCCGCTGAAGATGAAAGACAGCTGCGAAAAGGTATGCGCCGATCGCTGCCAGTCGTTGAAATCGGCCACTGAAACGCCGCTGTCCCGGCCGCGGGAATCGCGGGTCAGCACCAGCATAATCTGTTCGGATTTGGGAAACGGCAGGCCGCGAAGCAAGACGGCGTTGACGAGCGTGAACACCGCGTTGTTGGCGCCGATCCCGAGCGCCAACACGATGGCAGCCATCAAGGTGAACCATCGGTTCTTGACGAGCACACGAATCGCGAAGCGAACGTCCTGCCAGAGGCTCATCGCAGCTCCTTGAGAAGGGCCAAATGACGCTTTAGACGCTCGACACGCAAAATCGGATCAACAATCTTCACGGTTACGGAGTTGAGAGCGTCGAGATCAGCGATGAAGCGAGACTTCGGTCTGTCTGTCATAACGGCGGTGGCGCTGGCAGAGTTAACAGCGCCTGCGCAATCGCAGACGCCCGGCTCGGCAACACCGGCTTTCGAGGTGGTGTCGATCAAGCCCGCCTCGCCAAGGAGATCGATTCCTTTGCGTTGATGCTTGCGCGCGAAGACCGCAAGCTCGGGCGTGATCTCGAGTGCAGCGGGACGACATGTCGTCGACAAGACCGGTCTGACCGATCGATACGACGTGATCCTCGAGTACACCGCGCGCACGTCGAGAGACGCACCGGCCGGCGCGGCCACGCTGACGACAGACGAGCGTCCCGACATCGCGACCGCGCTACGAGAGCAGTTGGGATTGAAACTCGTACCCGAGAAGACCACCGTTCAAATCGTTGTGGTCGATCACGTCGAGAAGCCCACAGAAAACTGAGGGCGGCCGGCTGTTATGCCGCGGGCGCGGAGGCGAGGGGCCGGTCGATCTCGACGGCTTTCACGCGCGACGTCGTGATCCGTCGCATCCCGTTGGTCAGTTCGAGTCGCAGGCCAACGGCGATCCAGCCGGACTTGATCGCGCTGCCGCCACCGGTGGCTCCTTCCACACGCACCTCCGTGTGCTCGGGGAACACCGTGCCGCCAACGACGGTCGCGCGGCCGTCGGCGCCATCGAGTACGTCGAGGCGGTATGTCGAATTCTTCGTGACAACCGTGATTCGCGTGCCGGGCTCGAGATCGCTCAGGGTCACGCCGTTGTCGAAGCCCCAGTCGCGCGCCAACTCGTCGAGCGTGCCGATGGGCGGCATCTGCTGCGCGTCTTCTCCCGGAACCTGCGAATCATGCTGAAACATACGCAACCTCTGGGGCTAACTCGAGGCAAGGCGCTTGCCAGCCTGAAACGGAGCGAAATGCGCCTGTTTCGGGGTATGTCTCTCGGACGTGCTGGGTGTCTGTCCGTGAACTTTCACGCACGTGGGGAGATTTCGGGCCAGATTTTCCGCTCTCAGCCGTTGGCCGTGCGTGTTCAGCGGATTCTCGATTCGGAACACGTGGTGACCGTGATCTCAGCGCTCGAACGCGTCGATCACCCAGAGATCCGAATCGCGACGCAGGCGCATCACGCGATTCACGGTCGTCGTCTGCTTGGCTCCCGCCTTGGGTGTGAGCGTCTGCGTGACGCGGCAGCTCACGCGCGCGGTACTGCCATCGATCGACAGCACCTTGACCGCCTCGATCATCACCTTGAGCTCGCGCATGTCCTTGAACGCTTTCGTGAGCGTGGCCAGTGGAATCCCGGGTTGCACCTTCCTCACGGCTTCGGGATCGAGACGCTCGAGCGCGGCCGAATAGCGCTGCAGCGTGTCGCGCACAGCACCATCGGATCCCGGCGGTGCCGGTTGTGGAGACGGCGTCGGCGCTTGCGCTGTAAGGATCTGGACGCTGCGCCCACTCAGCGTGAGCGCCAGCATCAATGCGAGCATCACGACGAGGCCACGAGCACGGCCGCTCATCGCGCTCCTCCCGCCATGAGCTGCGGATCGCGTGCATCGCGAGCACTGGACGATCGGGTCCTGCCAGTGATCTCGCTGAACCAGTTGAAGACAACGTCCAGCTCGGTGGGCGCGGCGGCGAGATCGTTGCGCGGCATCACGAACCACGCGCCGTCGCGCGAGACGTCGAAGTTGGGTCCGTTGGCGCCGGCATCGAAGCGGATGTCGAACAGTGGCTTGGGACGGCTCGCCGAGAACTCACTGCTTGCCTCGCGCGAGCGACGCGAGTCGAGTGGGCGCGTGACAACAGACACAACCATCATCTGGTCGTCGTGGCGGAAGAACAGCTCGCGGCCATCATGCGACCACACCGGATCGACGCCTCCGTCGGTCGACACGAGCCATTTGGCACCGGGACCTGGAAACGGCTGCACGTAGACGTCGTTGCGGCCGGACTCGTCCGACACGTACGCGATCCATTTACCGTCGGGCGAGAACCTGGGCGATCGCTCGTCGAACGGCGTCAGGAGAAACGGCACCGGCGCGCTGCCGGCCGATACCGTCCAGATGTCGCGATCGCCGCTCGACTTTCGTTCGTGGAATGCGAGCACCGATTGATCGCTCGTCCACGACGAAGGGAACTGCGGACTTGCGCCCGAGAGCGTCGGCAGCGTGCCCGGCAGCAGGTTCGCGGCCGCATTCGGCCACGCGAACGACGACGCTGGAGCACCGCTCAGAAACGACTGCGCGTCACCACCGTTGAGCGGCTTCCAAAACAGATTCGATGAACCGGGAACGGTTGATTGATATGCGACCTTCGATCCGTCGGTCGCCCATACGGGAAACGCGCTGGTGCCCCCGGTGGTGAAGCGAACGCGCGTGGCTCGCGCGAGGTCGACGATCCAGATGTCGCTTCCCGTATCCGACACGATCGTGACCGCGAGCTGGTGTCCGTCTGGCGAGAGCGCTGGATCTTCGTAGGCCGCGCGGGCCTCCACGAGCGGCGACACCCGTCCATCGCGATCGACGCGCAGCAGCGTGCGATTGGCGACTGCCGCACCGCCAGGCAAATAGATCATCGTCCCCGATTTGGACGCGACCGCGAAGTACGCGCCGCCGAATCGCGACGCTGCCACGCGCTCGAGCAGCGGCGCCGGAGGCTGATTGAGATCGCCGTTGGCGGGATCGAATGGCGTGGCGATGAGTCCGCCGGACTGCGCGTAGACGATGTGCCCGGTCGGCAAGTACTGAGCGCCCTCGCCGATGATCCGGCCGTTGCCACGCACCGCCCACTTGCCCGTCTCGCGCGTCAAGAGAGCGAGCTGCCATCCATTAGACCGCTGCACGCTGAAGAGCACCTGCGTCTCGCCCGCGAGGAGTTGCGGATACCCGTGCTGAATCTCGTTGGCACCCGTCTTGGTGATCGCCTTGGGCTCTCCGCCATTGGCCGACACTTCCCACAAGCCGGATGACGGCAGCGTCGTCGCGAACACGATCGTGTCGCGATCGCCCCACGACGCGCTCCAGATCGGCGGCGCATCGGAAATCGTCAACGGCACGCCGCCGGCCACCGATACCTTCTTCAGCGCGCCGTCGGCATAGAACCCGAGCCAGCGGCCGTCGGGAGAGAAGAAGGGTGTGCTCGCCCCTTCCGTCGCCGGCAGCGGATGCGCCGCGAGCTCATTCAGCGGACGCATGAACAACGTCGTGCGACCACCGCCAACCGCGGCTGCGTAGACCAGCAGCGAGCCATCAGGCGACAGCGCGACCGGCGAAGAGCGGCTTCGCTCGAGCGCTTGCACCGGCGGGATGGAGATCATCAACCGCGAAAGCGGCACTGGTGCGGTCGGCGCGCTCGCGGGCCGCCACGCCACGATGACAGCCGCGATCGCGACCACGGCCATCGCGGCCGCAGTCGCCCACGCCACGCGCGACGACAGCGCACGCCGATGCCGCACCGCTTGCGACGCGGCAGTGCCCACCGGCGTCAGCGGCTCCCTCGACACATCGTCGATTTCGAGCCGCACGTCGGCGATGTCGTGCACGCGCTGATGCGTGTTCTTCTCGAGGCACCGACGAACCAGGCGCTCGATTCTGATCGGCGCCGACGAGGACAACGTCGACCAGTCGGGTTCTTCTCTGAGTACGCCCGCGATCGTGTCGGACACCGTTCGACCGGGAAATGCGCGCCGCCCCGTGAGCGCCTCGAACAACACGCAGCCGAAGGCCCAGATGTCCGTTCGCCGATCAACGTGATCGCCGCGCGCCTGCTCGGGACTCATGTATGCGGCCGTGCCCATGACCATTCCGGTGACGGTCGCAGAGCTGCCAAGCGTTGGCGATTCGGTGGCGAGCCCGCTGTCTTCGGCGGTGGCCTTCGCCAGGCCGAAGTCGAGAATCTTCACGATCCCCTTGGCCGTCACCATGATGTTCGCCGGCTTCAGATCGCGATGAATGATCGTGCGCTCGTGCGCGGCCTCGAGTCCCTCGGCCACCTGCTTCATCGTTGCGAGTGCGTCGCCAATCGGAAGCGGACCGCGCGCGAGGCGTTCGGCCAACGTGTGCCCCTGCACGAGCTCCATCACGAGGTAGTACGAGTCGGACGATCGTTCGAGGCCGTGGACGACGGCGATGTTCGGATGGCTCAAGGACGCGAGCAGGCGCGCTTCGCGTTCGAAACGAGCGAGCCGTTCTGGATGGAGCGCCACCGCCTCCGGCAGCACTTTGATCGCCACCTCGCGACCGAGGCCGCTGTCGAGGGCGCGGTACACCTCGCCCATCCCGCCTGCTCCAAGCAGGTCGACGATTTCGTACGATCCGAGGCGGACGCCAGGAGCCAGCGCCATCGGTGCGGCTCGATTATAGATGTTAGACTTCCGGTCTCACTGGTCAGGAGGTCGGATGCCGTCTCGATCGAGGCGAATGCGAGCGGTCGTCACGTGTGCTGCAATGGCCGTCGTCCTCTCACTTGGTATCACCCCCGCTCGGGCGCAGACGCCGCCGTTGTCGCAGCTGCTGCCGGAGTTGATTCTTCGCGACATCACGTTGGACAGCCCGCCTCTCCCCGCAGGCGTGCCCGGCAGTCCGGAAGGGTTCACCCACGTCGCGCATTTCAGTCCGCTCGAAGCCCACGAGTTGAACAATCCCGCCGTCGGCATCGTGCAAGGCTTCAACACCCAGATGGCTACGCAGTTCTCGACGTTCCCGCTCGGGTCGTCATCAGGCGGGCTCACGTATGTCTTCGATGAGAATGTCGGCACCTTTCGGCGCGCGAGCACCAGCTTCGGCCCGCTCTTCGGCGAGCGCGCGCTGACGATCGGCAAGCGAAAACTCAGCGCCGGATTCAACTACCAGCGCACGTCCTACAACACGTTCGAGGGACAGGATCTCGACAACGGCTCGATCAAGTTCTATCTGCGGCATGAAGACTGCTGCAACGTGGTGTTGACGCCGGAGGCTCCAGGCTTCGCCCTGACGCTGCAGCCAAACGGCACGCGACTGAATCCGCCGCTCGAGGGCGATCTGATCGAAGCGTCGCTGTCGATGGAGGCGACCACGAACACGACGGCGCTGTTCGTCAACTACGGCATCACCAATCGCTGGGACGTCGGCGTCGCGGTTCCAATCGTTCGAGTGCACCTGGACGCGAGCGTCAACGCGCGAATCATTCGCTTCGCGACTGCCGGTGCACCCAATGTCCACACATTCCAGATCGGCAACCCGGATGCGACCCGCACCGTTCGCAGCGAGGGCCATGCGACCGGACTCGGTGATGTCGTGCTCCGCACGAAATACCGATTCCTGACAACGGCCGGAGGCGGTCTCGCCGCCGGCGTCGATCTTCGACTGCCGACAGGAGACGAGGAGCAGCTTCTAGGCACGGGAGGAGTCCAGGCGAAGTTTCTTCTCATCGCCTCGAGCGAGCGAGGCCGTGTCGGGCAGCACGTCAACGTCGGGTTCACCGCGTCGCAGGGCGACGTTCCCGGAACCGTGCCGGGCTTGACCGCAACGCCGGTTCCCAATGAGGTCAACTACTCTGGCGGCGTCGACATCGTCGCCCGTCCGAAGCTCACCGTGATGGGAGATGTCGTCGGCCGGACTCTGCGCCGGGCGGGTCGGCTGGACCTCACCACGAAGTCATTCGAGTACGTCCAATTCCCGCCGCCGACAGGGCCGGGCTGCAATATCTTCGCGGGGACAACGTGCGCGTCGTTCAGCGCCGAGGAGTTCACTCCGCGTTCGGGCAGCCTGTCCCTGCTGCTGGGCACTGGAGGCGTCAAATACAACCCCGTCGGCAATCTGCTCGTCTCCGGGAGCGTGCTGTTTCCGCTGACGAATGCCGGGCTGCGCAGCCGGCTCACGACGATCGTCGGTGTCGACTACGCGTTTTAGACGGCACGTAGTGGCCGCCTTCAGGCGGTCCAAAGACCCGTAGTACGATCACGCCCGTGACTTTCGTGCTCCGCGCGACGCTTGGCGTCGCGTTCGTCCTCCTCCTCGTCACACCAGTCACATCGGCGCAGCCGCTGCCCCCGGTTCGCGCAGCGGTGATTCGAGCGCTTCCCCTGCTTCAGCGATCGGCGTCGACGTTCGTCGCGCAGCGGACGTGCGTGTCGTGTCATCACAACTCGCTCGCGATCATGACGCTGCGGCTCGCACACGAGCGCGGGTTCGACGTCGACGCGAAGACACTCGACGCCGTCGAAACGGTCACATTCCGCGAACTGCGCGGACCGCGCGCGCTCGACAACGCCATCCAAGCGATCACGCTGTCCGATCCGACTCCGAACGAGAGCCTGCTGCTGATGGCCGCGCAGGCGGCCGGCCTCCCGCGCGATCTGACCACCGCGGTCTACGCGCGTCGAATGACGATGTGGCAGCGCGACAGCCATTGGGTCACGTCGGATTTCAGGCCCCCGCATTCGAGCAGCATCTTCACCGCGACGGCGACGGCGATCCGCGCGATTCAGGCCTACATGCCGGACGAGCGGTCCGACGAGCGGGATGCGGCGATTCAACGAACACGACAGTGGCTGATCGCGACGACAGGCACGTCGACCGAGGACGCGGCGTTTCGTCTCCTGGGCCTCGTGTGGGCCGGTGCCACTGCCGAGGAACGCGCCGATGCGCGTCGCGATCTATTGTCGCGACAGCAGTCCGGCGGCGGCTTCGCACAGCTCCACGGCTATCAGCCCGACGCCTACTCGACCGGCGAGGCGCTGTACGCGTTGCACGAAGCAGGTGTTGCGGTCAGCGATCCGGCCTGGCAGAAAGGCGCGGCGTTCTTGATTGCATCGCAGGCGCCGGACGGATCATGGCGTGTGCGAACGCGAATGATCTCGCCCGCGAATATCAGCCCACCGTACTTCTCCACGGGATTTCCGTATGGCAAGGACGAGTTCTTGTCGTATGCGGGGAGCTGCTGGGCGGTGATGGCGCTGGCATCTGCGACAGGTCCGCCTCCTCCGCCTCCGCCTTCGGCTTCGGCGAGACAGACTTCGATCACAGGCACTGGCGAAGACACGCACACTCCGAGCTGGGTTCGGACCACGTTGTTTGGCAGCGCGCGGGATCTCGAACGCCTGATCGACTCCGGTGTTGATTTATCAAGTCGGACAGAGGGCGGCACCACGATGCTGATGATGGCCGCGCCCGACGAGGACAAAGTGCGCGTGCTCCTGTCGCGCGGCGCCAACGTGAAGCAGCGGTCGCCCGCGGGCGTCGACGCGCTCACCATTGCGGCGGCGCAGTTCGGCACTTCGGCGTCGGTGGCGCGACTGCTCGATGCCGGCGCCGAGCTTCACGCACCTGAAGGCGTTCGCGTCCGCCGCTCGCCGCTCGTGCTCGCATCGATGACCGGAGATCTCGCGGCGATCAGGCTGCTGCTGACTCGCGGCGTCGAGCCCTCATCGGAAGCTCTGTCGGAAGCGGTGACCTTCGGGCATGCCGATGTCGTACGCGCGCTCGTCGACGCCGGCGCCGATGCGCATCTCACCGAGAGCACGGGAGTCAACCTGCTGCACTGGGCGGTGATCACCAACCGAGCCGCGGTGATTCCGATCCTCGTTCGTGCCGGTGTACCGCTGAACGCCACCGACGACAACGGCTTTACGCCGCTGATGTACGCCGCGACTGTTGATGTGGGAGATACCGACACGTTGGACGCGCTGCTCCAGGCAGGCGCAGATCGACGGGTTCGCAACGATCAGGGACGGACGCCGCTGGAGCAGGCGCGTCGTTTCAAACACGCCCGCATCGCCAACGCGCTCATGTCACGGTAGACGGCTGCGCCACCACGAATGAGCTGACGCTCGACGTGGTGATCCGCTTCAGCCCGATCGAGAGTTCCAGACGCAGACCCACAACGATCCATCCCGGCTTCACGACGCTGGCCCCAGTGGTCGCGCCTTCGATGCGCACGTCGGTGGCCTCGGGAAACATCTTTCCGCCAACGACAGTGGCCTGTCGTTGTGCGGCGTCGACGATCGCGAATTGGTAGGACGAGTGTCTGGTGGCAACCACGATCGTGGTGCCGACGGCCAGGCCATCGAGCATCAGACTCGGTCCCTCAGTTGGATCGAGCCGGGACGCGGGTGGACCGGCGGAACCGGCGAGCGGGCCTTCGACGATCGCCGATTGGGAGTCGAGCGGATCGATGTCGTCTGACACCAGGGTCGAGCCTCGGCCCACAGTGTAGCAAGCATCTGGCAGGGTGCGAGCACAGGATGCACAGATCGTTCGTTCGCCGGGTCCGGCTTCGGGCCGAACCTCGACTACGCGGCCACCTGGACTCTATCGACGGCCAGGAACTTCACCCAGGACGTGGTCACGCGTTTCAGGCCGGCAGTAAGTTCCATGCGCATTCCGACGCCGATCCACCCCGCCTTGATGACGCTGCCACCCGCGGTCGAGCCGTCGATGCGGACCTCGGTGGGGTCGGCGAACATCTTGCCGCCCGTCACGGTGGCGCGGCGATGCCGCGGATCGGCGATGACGAACCGGTAGCACGAGTGCGAGGTGCCGACGATGACGTGGGTGCCGGGCTCCAGCGAGTCGATCGCCACTCCACGGGTGCAGCCCGGATCGAGGGTGAACTCCTCGAGCGTGCCGAATGGGTCCGCGTACGCACCGGTCGGAATGTCCGCGGCCGGGGTCTGATGATCCGGGTGTTTGGAATCCATGGCTGCCGTGGCGTTGTGCAAGGCACTTGCCATGAAGTTTCCAGAAGCGGCGGCGCATTTATTGCCGAAAAGTACCGAACTGATCGGGAGACTTGGTATTTTTCCCAGCGCCGGGGAAGACTCCGCAGCCGGCAAGGCCGCTCGCCCTTAGGAGGACAACGTGCTCGTCGGACACCTCGCCGTCGGATTCATCTCCAAGCGGATGGAGCCGAAGCTGTCACTCGGCACCTGCCTGCTTGCGCCACTCCTTGCTGACTTGTTGTTGTTTGTGTTCGTGATCGCCGGCGTCGAGCAGATCGAGTTCGGGTCGGGATCAGGCGCCGCGCAGTACCTGCACGCCGTCAACATCGGATACAGCCATAGCCTGCTGATGGGTGTCGTGTGGGCCGGCTTGTTTGCGGGCGCGTACTACGCGCGTCGGCACAAAGCACGCGCGGCGACCATCCTCGTTGCCGGCGTGCTCAGTCATTGGGTGCTCGACGTGATCAGCCATCAGCCGGACATGCCGCTCGCGCCTGGAGTGAATACCGCGCTAGGCCTTCGACTCTGGTCGTCGATTCCGGCGACCCTGGTGATCGAAGGCGGTTTCTGGATCGCGGCGCTGATCGTCTACGCGCGGATGCCGGCGCGGCGAACGTGGTTGTCGTGGATCATCCTGGGCGGCGGGGCGATGCTGCTGACGCTGGCCTGGATCGGAAACATCAGCGGACCACCGCCGCCGAACCCGCGCGTCGCACCCGTGTCGAGCCTGATCTTCTTCGCGCTCGTGGTCGCGTGGGGCTACTGGCTGAATCGGCTTCGGGGGAAACGATAACGGGGAAAGTGGAGGAAACGGAATTTCACACGGAGGAACGGTGGTAACGGAGATCTCTAAAGCGGTTTGCACTCGTACGTGGATGAACCGTAAGGAGCACACAGGTTTCCACACAGGGAACACAGCGAGCACAGAGGCGCGTCGCGGATGGCCCGCGCTTCGCGCGGGATGGATCGAGAGGAGAGCGCGAACACGAACGCCGCCACATTTCAGGGCGGTCGTGTTCGTGCTCTCCTCTCGATCCATTCGCCGGCCGAAGGCCGGCCCCAACCGCGGCGCGCTCTGTGTTCTCTGTGGGCTCTGTGTGAAAACTCCGTGTCCTCCGTCAGGGCTGCGTGCACGCACCACGGCCACGGAGGGACGCGGCTACAGACAAACGAAACGCGCTCTAGATCAAATCCCCCGTTCCCCCGTGTGTCGAATCCCCGTTCCCTCGATCACTCGTAGCGAAGAGCGTCGATCGGGTCTAGGCCCGCAGCCTTCCGCGCCGGATAGAAGCCGAAGAAGATGCCGATCGCTGCGGCGCAGCCAAACGACAGCAGCACGGCATCGAGCGTCACGAGCGTCGACCACGACATGATGCGCGTCATCATCTTCGACGCCGCGTAGCCGAGGATCACGCCGATGGCGCCGCCGGCGAGGCTGAGCACCATCGCTTCGGTGAGAAACTGCAGCAGCACGTCGAGGTCGCGCGCGCCGACCGAGAGGCGCAAGCCGATCTCGCGCGTCCGCTCGGTGACCGACACCAGCATGATGTTCATGATCCCGATGCCGCCGACGAGCAGCGACACGGCGGCGATCCCCGCCAGCAGGTAGGTCATCGTGTTGGTGGTCTGCGTGAGCACGCCGGCCATTTCATCGAGCGTCCGCACCAGGAAGTCATCGTCGCCGCCCGGCGGGATGTTGTGGCGCTCGCGCAGCAGCACCTGGACCTGCGCGACCATCTCCTGCAGATCGACGCCGGAGTCGGCCTGAATGGTGATCTCGCGCAGGAAATCCTGACCGGTCAGCCGCTTCTGCACCGTGGTGTACGGCACGATGATCGTGTCGTCCTGATCGCCGCCGAACGACGCCTGCCCTTTTTTCGAGAGCACGCCGACAACGGTGAACGGCTGGTTGCGGATCCTGATCATCTGACCGACCGGATCGTTGCCAGCACCGAACAGCTGATCGCGAACGACCGATCCAATCACTGCCACTTTCGTGGCTCGCTTCACATCGTCCTCGGTGAAGAAGCTGCCCTGCTGCGCCGGCCACGAGCGGATGTCGGGCAGCTCCTCGTTCGAGCCCTGCGCTTGCGTGCTCCAGTTGCCGGCAGCCGCGATCGCCTGCACGCGGATGTTGAGACCCGGCGTCATGTGTTTCACGCCGGGGATGTTCTCCCTGATCGCCGTCGCGTCGGCAACGGTCAACGTGCTCGAGCCGCCCTGTCCACCCCGCACGGTGCCGAACCGGGCCGAGCTGGCGTTGACCGTGACGAGATTCGATCCGACGTTGCGGATCTGCGTCTCGATCGCGTTTCGCGCGCCGCTGCCGAGCGCCATCATCACGATGACGGCGGCCACGCCGATGATCATGCCGAGCGCCGTGAGCATGGTGCGCATCGCATTGCGGCGGAGTGCGCGAACGGCGATGACGAAGGTCATGAACAGGGCCATTGTTTCCTCGGTTCAGCGATGCAGCGGTGCAGGAGGTCCAGGCTTACGCATCGACGAGGTCCTCCGCTTGCGCGAGCAGGGTCTCCAGTTCGTGGGCCGCAGTCCGGCGCGTCTCCACGGGATCATCCGTGCGCACGCGGCCGTCGCGGAATCCGACGATGCGCGTGCCGTATTCGGCGATGTCGTGTTCGTGCGTCACGAGGACGATCGTCAGCCCGCGCTCGATGTTCAAACGCTGGAAGATGTCCATGACCTCGATGCTCGTGCGCGAATCGAGGTTGCCGGTCGGCTCGTCGGCGAGCAGCAGCACCGGATTGGTGACCAGCGCTCGCGCGATCGCGACGCGCTGCTGCTGTCCGCCCGACATCTGGTTCGGATGATGATCGAGCCGGTCGCCCAGACCCACGGCCTGGAGCGACTCTTTCGCCATCGCGTGACGCTTCGCGCCTTTGATACCGCCCGCATACAAGAGCGGCAGCTCGACGTTCTCGAGCGCCGTGGTTCTCGGCAGCAGATTGAATCCTTGAAAGACGAACCCGATCTCCTTGTTCCGCACCCGAGCGAGATCGCGCTTTGGCAGCTTCGCGACGTCGCGGCCGTTGAGAAAGTACGACCCCGATGTCGGCCTATCGAGGCAGCCGAGCAGATGCATGAACGTGGACTTGCCCGATCCTGATGGTCCCGTCAGCGCAATGAACTCGCCGGGCTGCACGTCGAGCGACACGCCGCGCAACGCACGGACGTCGACCTCGCCGACGTGATACGTCCGCGTGAGATCGCGGACCGAGATGAGCGGTGCGGGCACTAGTTGCCGCGGCCTCCGCCGCCACCACCGCGGTTCCCGCCGCCGCCACCGCCACCGCCGCCACGATTACCACCGCCACCGCCGCCGGGGAATCCTCCGCCCTGGAAGAACTGGCCACCGCGGCCGCGGCCTTGCGGCAGCAGCGGGTTGGCAGTGCCTGGCGCCGCCGCGGCTGTCGTTTCGATGATGCCGGTGGCGATGGTCTCGCCTTCCTTGAGCGCGTCGCTCATCACGGCGACGTTGGCGCCGCCGCTGATCCCGATCCTCACCGGAACGGCTTTCAGCTTTCCATCGACAACGGTCCACACCTGGCCGGCACGGCTCCGTCGCTCGGTCGGCGCGGCGCCGCGGTACTGAATGTCTTGCGCAGCATTCGCGTTCTCATTTCTCGCGCCGCCGCGTCCGCCGCGGCCGCCGCCCCCGCCGCCGCCGAAACCACCGCCACCCGCGAAGTTGCCCTGACCCGAATCGCCGCCGCCGAAATTGCGGTTGCCGCCCCGCCCGCCGCGACCACCACCGCGCGCCGCAAAGTATGCCTGGCGTTCTTCGGGCGACATCTGCTGAAGCTTGGCGCGCAGCGCCGCACGCTCTTCGTCGTTGCCACCGCGGAAACGGCCGCCGCCGTCGGTGGCGTTGGCTTGTCCATCGGTCGCGTTTCCACGGCCATCGGTTGCGTTCGCACGACCATTGGTGGCGTTTGCGCGTCCACCTGGTGCTGCGCCGCGACCGTCGGTGGCATTGACCGCGCCGCGTCCGCCACCACGACCACCGGTTGCGGCTGATGCCTGCGCATCCTCTCCGCGCGATCGCGGCGTCTCGTTCAGATTCTCAGGCACAGGCTGACCAAGTACCGCGAACAGTTCGGGCGTGGGCGTGAACCGAATGGCTGACGTCGGCACGCGGAGCGTATCGTCGGCGCGCGCCACTTCAACGGTAACGTTTGCCGTCATGCCGGGACGCAGGCGCAGATCCGGATTGGGCACGGCGATCACGGTCACGTAGCTCACCACGTTCTGCTCGATGACCGGATTCAGACGCACCTGCGCGACAGTACCGGTGAAGTTCTGGCCCGGATAGGCATCAACCTGGAATCTCACCGGCTGACCGACGGCGATCTGGCCGATATCAGACTCGGCGATGTTCGCGTTGACCTGCATCTGCGCCAGGTTGTTGGCGATCTCGAAGAGCGTGGGCGCCTGCATGCTGGCGGCCACGGTCTGGCCGACATCGACATTGCGATTGATCACCACGCCATCGATCGGCGCGGTGATGATGGTGTGGCTCAGATTCACCTTGTTCTGATTGAGATTGGCCTGACCCTGCACGAGGTTTGCCTGCGCCGACTTGAGCGCGGCCTCTGCCTGGCTGTTGTTGGCCTGAGCGGTTTCAAGATCGGCCTGCGGAATCAGCTTTCGTTCGGCAAGGTCTTTCGCGCGCGTCAGCTTCAACTTGGAATCTTCGAGCTGTACACGTGAGCGCTCGAGATCCGCCTGGGCGCGAACGACGGTGGCCTCGGCCTGCTCGACCTGCGTCTGGAACAGCGACGGCTCGAGCTCGGCGACCACCTGGCCTTTCTTCACCTGCGAGTTGAAGTCGGCGTTGAGCGTCTTGATGGTGCCCGACACCTGCGAGCCCACCTGCACGGTGGTCACAGCCTGCAATCGGCCGGTCGCATCGATGCCCTGCACGACGTTGCCGCGCGACACAGTGGCGGTGACGAGCTGCAACGTCGGCTTGTCCCCCTTGTAGCGCAGATAGCCGTAGTAGCCGCCGCCGCCGAAGAGAGCCAGGAGCACGATGGTCCACAGCCCTCTTTTCAGAACTTTCCTCATGATTGGTAGTACATACTCGGCTGCGACCCCAGGTGTTTAAGAGGACGTAAAAAAAGATCAGCTTTCATTGGGCCACTCGAAATAGGCCTGTTTTCCCTTGTGCGGAAGAATTCATGAGCCTAATCTCAGCGCGCCTCGTGGCCAGTTTGTGCATGGTTTGTGCCTGTGCGCTGACGTTCCCCGCCTGGCCCTGGGCACAAACCTCGTCCTCCAACCCGGTCTTGACCCGCGACGCAGCGTTCACGGTTGCGGTCAATACAGGCACGATCGAAGCGAGTCCCGTGTTTGTCGCGCACCAGCAGAGCAGCGCGATGTTTCGGCTGATCAACGGGGGCGTGCGCGACGTGGCATCGGGCGCGGCACATGCCGGCACGAATGCGGAGACGCAGATGCTGCTCGCGCTCCCCACCGGCCCGCGCATTCGTATGCTGTTCACGGTTGCCGACGGATTGTATCGGGTTGTCGCCCGCCGGTCGGCTGGTATCTCGCGGCTCGCTGATCTGCGCGGCAAGAAGGTCGTCACACCCGCGAATACATCTGCCCACTACCATCTCGTGCGGATGCTCGCGACCGCGGGCGTCGACGAATCGACCGTCACCATCGTCAACATCCCTCGGACCGAGATGGCCGAGGCGGTACGCGACGGGCGCGCCGACGCGATGTCGATGTGGGAGCCCGAAGCGGAGCGGCTGGTCCAGATGCTCGGGCGCGATGCGATCGTGTTTCAAGACAACCGCGTATATCGCGAGCTCTTCAGCCTCTACACGAGCACCGACGTGTTGAAGGATGCGAATCGCCGCGCGCAGCTCGTGACATTCGTTCGCGGTCTGCTCACGGCGACCGACATGGTCCGTCGCAAACCACCGACGCTCGTTCCACTGGTCGCGAAGACGATCATGCAGCCCGAGCCGCTCGTCGACGCAAGCTGGAAGCATCACCGCTTCCCCGCCGCGCTGCCGTCGGACATGCTCGATGTGCTCGTGCTCGAGGAGCAATGGATGGCCGCGCGTCAAAAGCGGGCGCCGCTCGGACGCGCCGAGTTGTCGGCGTTCATCGACACGAGCGTGCTCGACGAGGCGAAGCGAGAGAAGTAGCGAGGAGCGAGCCGATGCGTCTCTGGAACGATTTCGGGTACGGCGCCCGTCAGCTGTGGCGCAGCCGGGCGTTCACGCTCGTGGCCGTCCTCGCGCTCGGCATCGGCGTCGGCGCCAACATCACGATCTTCCTGTTCGTGAACCAGTGGCTGCTGCGTCCGCTGGATGCGCGAGAGCCAGGCGAGCTCATTCGCATCACCGGTCCTGGCGCCGAGGCCACCGCCGCTGGCTATAGCAACAACGACGCGCACATCCTGCTGCGCGACTACCTCGCCTACCGCGATCGAAATCAGACGTTGAGCGGCCTCACGGCCAGCCACCCCGGCGGACCGTCACGCGTGCGCAGCGACGGCCCGGCCGTGATGGTTCCGGTGTCGCCGGTCACCGGCAACTTCTTCGAGGCGCTCGGCGTCCCGGCGGCGATGGGACGCACGCTACGACCCGAGGACGGGAAACCGGGAGCGCTTCCGGTGATCGTGTTGAGCGATGTCGGCTGGCGCCGGTTCTTTCATGCCCGGCCCGATGTGGTCGGGACCACGGCTTACATCGACGGCGAGGCACACACGGTGATCGGTGTGCTCCCCGCCTGGTTTGGCGGCACGTACGTGCCGATGGTGCCGCAGATCTTTCGTCCGTTCATCGAGGATCGGCTGGATGCGTTTCCATTTCGCGTGCAGCTGATCGGCCGCCTGAAGCCGGGCCTGACTCCGGCGCAGGCGCGTGCGGACATCGCGCGGATCGCCGGGACACTCACGGCAACGGATGGACAGGAGCGGCCAATCGAGGTGTACCCGGCCCGACCGGTTGTGCCGTTCATGCTGCGCGGTGTCTCGGTGCTCGCCGGTCTGTTCGCCCTGATCGTCATCGTCGTCCTGCTGGTCGCGTGCGACAACATCGCCATTTTCATGGCGTTGCGATCGGCGGCACGCAGCCGCGAGATCGGCATCCGCATCGCACTCGGCGCCACGCGCGCGCAGTTGATCCGGCAGCTGCTGGTCGAGAGCGCGATCGTGAGTACGGCCGGCGGCGTCCTTGGCCTGTACTGCGCCTACGTGACCGCGAGATTCGTCGGACAGTTCTACCTGCCGGTGCCGATGCCGTTCGCGCTCACGTTCACGATGGACTGGCGTGTCGTGTTGTTCGTCGTCGGTGCGTCGTGTGTCGCGACGCTGCTGTGCGGCCTGGCACCGGCTCGGCGCGCGTTGAAGGCCGATGTGGTGGCCGCGCTCAGGCAGTCGACAGTCGCGGGGAGCGTCCAGTCCGGGCTGGTCATCACGCAGGCGACGCTGTCGACCGCGCTGCTCATCACCGCCGTCGTGTTGGGTCACAGTTTGACGGCGAAGCTTCCACAACCTCGCGGGTTCACGAGCGCCGGTGTGGTGATGGCCACGGTGCCGCTCTCGGGCAATGCGTACACGCCGCAACGGCGGGAGACGATCTTCAACGCACTGCTCGAGCGCTTCGAACGCGCACCCGGTGTCTCATCGGCCGCGATGGTCGACAACATCCCGCTGGCCAACAACACCGTCCTGCCGCAGGTGACCCTCCGAAGCGGCAACAGCACGGTGCACGCGTCGGCCAACGCCGTGTCGCGCGGTCTCTTCCAGACGCTCGGCATCGCGCTCCTTGCCGGCCGCGATTTCACGGCCGGCGACGATGCGCGTGCGGGCCCGGTGGCGGTGGTCAACGACACACTGGCGCGAGCGTTGTGGCCAGGTCAGAGTCCGATCGGGAAGCACGTCGAGCAAAGCGGCCGATCGATCGAGATCGTCGGATTGGTGCGCGACAGCAAGTACGTGTCGTTGGACGAAGCGCCGAGGCCGTTCATCTACCACCCCGTCGCGGCGACCGCCATCGCGAGCCCGACGTTTCTGATGAAGAGCACTGGCGACACCACCGCGCTGCTGGCGTTCGTGCGCGCGCGGCTTGCCGAAATCGATCCCGATCTGGTGGCCTACAACTTGATGACGCTCGACGAGCGCCTGACGCTCGGGTTGATCGTCAATCGCGCCGCGGCCACGCTGTCGGGCGGCCTCGGTCTGCTGGCGCTTGCACTGGGGTCGTTCGGCCTCTACGGCACGATGTCGTTTCTCGTCGCGCTGCGGCGGCGCGAGCTCGGCGTCCGCCTGGCGCTCGGCGCATCGCGCCGCTCGGTGATGGCACTGGTGGCCACGCAAGGGATGTCGTGGGCCGGCGCCGGGATGCTGCTCGGCCTCGGCGCGGCGTGGATCGCGGCGCTCGGGTTGAACCGATTCCTCTCCGGGGTCAGTGCCTCCGATCCGCTTGCATTCGCGGCAGCACCGCTCGTGCTCGCCGCAGCCGCGTATCTGGCCTGCCACCTCCCCGCCCGCCGCGCCGCGCGCCTCGATCCGCTCGATGCGTTGCGTGAAGAGTGAAGTCTCGATAACGGGGGAGACGGAGCAAACGGATTTCACACGGGGGAACGGGGGTAACGGGCGTCAAGATCCAGAAACGATCACGCAGAGGGCGCAGGGGCGCAGAGATCGCAGAGGGCGACGGATGGAGGCCGGCCAACGGCCGGCGTTGGGCCGAGCGGAGAGCAAGAAAACGAGCGCCTCAGAGTCGGACTGGCGTTCGTTTTCTTGTTCTCCGCTCGGCCCACCCGCGCGTAGCGCGGGCCATCCGTCGCCGCGGCCCTCGGCGTGCTCCGCGCCTCGGCGATCTCTGCGTGATTTCTTCCGTTGATCCCCGTTTCCCCCGTTCCCCCGTGTGAAGATCTCCGTTCTCCCCGCAACCTCCGTTCCGCTTGACACGGTACATGTTTTACCGGTACAAGTTGTACCATGACACCACGTCGCACATCCCGCGCGCACGTCCGCGCGCCGCTCACCGACCTGGAGAACGACGTCATGAAGGTGGTGTGGACGTCCGGTCCGTGCTCGGTCGAAGCCGTGCATCAGGTCGTCGAACGCACGCGCGATGTCAAAGAAACCACCGTTCGCACCTTGCTGCGTCGCCTCGAGCACAAAGGCTATCTGCGCCACGAAGCCGAAGGGCGCGCTTACATCTATCATGCGGTTGAACCGTCTCACAGCCTGGCGGCGCGGGCGGTGCGGCAGATCATCGATCGCTTCTGTCATGGCTCGGTCGAAGAGCTGGTCAGCGGGATGGTCGACGCGCAGGTGCTGTCGCCAGGCGAGTTGAAGCGCCTCGAACAGTTCGTGCGCAGCCGGAGGGAGAAATGACAGAAGGCCTCCTGATCGAATCTGCTGTTCGAGCGCTCCTGCTGGCGCTCGCGGCCGGAGCGGTCGTCCGAGTGCTCCGCGTCACGACCGCTGCGGGCCGGCACGCGGTATGGACTGTCGTGCTCGCCGGCATGCTGATGCTGCCGCTGTGGACGCTGTGGGGCCCGAAAGCATCGTTGCCTCTGGTGCCTTCGCGCCCGCTCACCGCCTTCACGACCGCGCGGTGGACGCGACCGGCCGTCATTGCTCCTGTCGACACGTCGTCGCCTCGGATCGCGTCTGTCGCAGAGATCGTCGTCGCTGAACAGACCACGCCGGCGACCCGTCGCGAGAACGGACGATCAGCGGTGATGATCATCTACATCGTCGGCGTCGTGGTGCTCTTCGGTCGCTTGATGCTCGGCACTATTCGCGCGCAGCGCCTGATGCGGCGCGCGGTTCGCGACGGCAATCGATGGACGAGCGACGATTGTGCAACGCCGGTCACGGTCGGGTGGCTGCGCCCGATGATGATTCTGCCGCGAGGATGGCAGGCATGGCCCGATCGCCTGCTCGAGGCAGTGACGATTCACGAGGGCGAGCATGCGCGGCGTCACGATCCGCTCATTCAGTGGCTGGCGCTGCTCAATCGCGCGATGTTCTGGTTCCATCCGCTGGCGTGGTGGCTCGAACGGCGGCTGGCATCGCTGGCCGAAGACGCCTGCGACGCCGCGGTGCTGTCGCACGGCCACCAGCGCGCCGACTACTGCGAATACCTGCTGTCTCTCGCCCGCTCGGTGACAGTCGCGGGCGCGCGTCTTCATGTTGTCGCCACGCCGATGGCTGGGCCATCGCTGTCGCACCGCGTGCATCGGATTCTCAACGGCGCAAGCGAGCCGACGCTTTCGCCGCGACGTCTCGCATGCTCGCTGGCTGCGTGTGCTGTGCTCGCGATCGTCGCTGCGGCGACAGTACTGAGCGCTGCTCCATCCACGCCATCACCGATCGCACGTCCATCGATGGCGCAGTCATCGATCGCGACCGGCGAGCCGCTGCCGGAATACTGGCTGGACGAGGACGAGTGGCATCGTGAGGTGGCACCGCTGATGACTCCCGAGGAACTCGCCAGCTATAGGCAGGTGCGAACGTCGGCGGAGCGCGAGGCGTTTGTGTCGCAGTTCTGGAAGCGGCGCGATCCGACTCCCGAGACTGAGGTCAACGAGATGCGAACCGAGTTCGAGCGCCGGATCGCCTACGCCAAGGAACATCTCGCGAACGCGGATTCCGCCGCGATCCCCGGCTATGAGACCGACCGCGGACGCTGGTATGTGGGCTTCGGCTCACCGGACTCGTTGCATGCGAGTGCGGGTGCCTCTGAAGAGTGGCGTTATCGGTCGTTGCCCGAGTTCGGCTCCGACGTCGTGATTCGCTTTGATCCGACATCCATAGGCGGCTGCACGTATCGCGGCGGACGGTACCGAATCGTGTCGCCCGCTCCGCTCAAGCGATTCCAACCGGCGGCCGTCGACGTGACCGAGTCGAAGCACGCGTTTGCGCAGACGTATCCCGATCGATTCGTGTATCTGTCGTTTCCCATCGATACGAAAGCCGTCGCGATCCGGTGGGGGCTCCGCGACCAGCGCGGAGCGGAAAGCACGTTCGGTGAGACGCAGGGCCCACTCGACTATGTTCAGGGCGCGTACGGATCCGAACAGGACTTCGCGCGCCCGCGCACGTCGACACCGCTTCTCGAACGCTTAGGCGGCGTTCGTCTGTTCGAGGCCGGCAGCATCGCGTGCACAGAACAGCTGCCAGCCGACACCTACACGTTGGTGATCGACACAACGTTGGTGAGCGGCCAGACGCATCGACACGAGCTGACGTTCGTTGTCGAGTGAACCCATGCGACCGTCGCCTGCGCTCGGAAGGGTTGCGTCACTCACGATCGTCGTCGCGAGCGCTGCGATGTGGTCGATGGTCTTGGCACAAACCACCGACCGTTTCGACGTCGCCTCGGTGAAGCCAAACCGATCGGGCGCGCTCAACATCGGATTCGATGTGCCCGGCAGCAGGCGATTCACCGTGAGCAACGCGCCACTGCGCGACATCGTCAGGTTCGCGCACGACGTCGACGACACGCGGCTCGTCGGCGGACCGGACTGGATCGGCTCCGAGCGCTTCGACATCGTCGCCACGGCCGAACGCGACATTCCGGCGTGGACACCAGATGGTCCGCCCTCAGTGTTGCTGTCGATGGTGCGCTCGCTGCTGGCCGAACGGTTTCACCTCGAAACACATAGAGACACGCGCGAGCTCCCCGTGTACGCGCTCGTTCTCGCGCGCAGCGATCGAAAGCTCGGTCCGCGAGCCGGCGTCTCAACCGTCGACTGTGCGGCCGCGTCGGCGCGCGCCGACGCGGGGCCTGCGCCCGCGCCAGGCGAGGTGCCGGCGTGCGGGATGAGAATCGGGCCAGGCCAGATGCTCCTGGGCGGCGTTCCCATGTCGCGCTTTGCGACTGTCCTTGCGCCGTTCGCCCGACGCCTGGTCATCGATCGGACCGGGCTCACCGGAAACTACAACCTGCAACTGTCGTGGACGCCGCAAGGACCGCGATTCGGGGGGCCGGCACCGGAAGGCGCGCCACCGCTTCCGCCGGTCGATCCCAACGGCGCATCGCTGTTCGCGTCGATTCAAGAGCAGCTCGGCCTCAAGCTGGAGCCGACGCGCGCGCCGCTCGAGGTCGTCGTCATCGATCGCGTCGATCGCCCGTCGCCCGATTGACGCAGTCGTAGTGTCCGGCTTCAGCCGGACCAAGGGTGATACCGTTACCCCCGCCATGTCGGGACTCTTCGACGCGCAAGAACCGAAGGTCACCTTGGTCGATCGCGCGAAGACGATCGTGCCGCCGGCGCTCGTCGGCCTGCTATTCGTGCTGATCGGCTACACAAAGTTCGACAACAATCCGCGCGGCGAGTGGTATCAGATCTTCGAGCAGATCGGACTCGGTCAGTGGTTCCGCGACTTCACGGGCGGCATGCAGGTGCTTGGCGGGCTGTTGATGTGCGTGCCGAAGACGATGGTTTACGGCGCGGCCATGCTCACGTGCACGATGATCGGCGCGGTGTTCGTGGACCTCTTCGTCATCCACGTGCCGTTTTTTATCGTTCCGTTCTTCCTCGCCATCGTGGTCGTCATCGTCGCAATGATCTGCCGCGAATCGAATTCGTAACCACGTACGCGGCCGGCCACATCATCACGAGCGAGATCCACCACAGCGGACGGAGATCATCTTTAGTGCCGAAGATGCCGTCGGGGCCCGGCTGAGGAGGCACTACCCACCCATACGTCACCGATCCTTCGAGCGCTTTCGACATGAATGCCGTGAGCGCAATCGTCGCGACCGTGATGGCGAGGGCGCGCACCACACCGAGCGCCTTGCCGGTGATTCCGCGCCGAAGACCACTCCACACGGGAAGCAAGACGAGGGCGACGCGCACGATCGGCGTGAGGTGGAAACCTCCGGCAATAGTCGCGGAGCCGCTTGTGCCGAACACGATCGCGACCACCAACGCCAGGCCGAGCGTCCACCACGCTCTCCGCGACACGCGCGCCAGGACGAAACCGGCGGTCCATGACCAGACGGCCAACGCGGCAAAGCCCGCCAACGCGGTGATTACCGCGTCGATCACGTCGCGGCGCCATCCAGGGAACGTCAAGTACGACCATTCACCGAGTCGTACATAGAGCCACAGATGCGCGGCGATGGCGTCGGCAAACCAGCGGGACGACACGCTGAGCAAGAAGCCGAGCGGAAGAACAATCGTGAAAAGGGCGAGCCACGGCCGCCATCCAAGCCACAGCGCCGCCTGACGTCTGAGGACAAGACCACCAACTTCGATCAGCGCCCGGCCGATCGACGCGTGCGCCTCGACGAGATCGCCACACACCGCCGCTCGCTCGTTGCGGTCGAGCAGACCGCACAG
>Ga0075423_10000251_pt1 | contig 40462 bp, 31 predicted proteins | sample SoiMethybrSBSTD2_FD_80114 | JGI IMG/M metagenome (GOLD analysis project Ga0075423, IMG submission 80114) | Bulk soil microbial communities from a Populus tree surrounding site in Tennessee, USA - Soil MetaG P. TD hybrid SBSTD2 | ecosystem: Environmental > Terrestrial > Soil > Tree plantation...
CCGCCCGAAATAATCGGCCCAGGCGAGCGGCAGGAGCGTGAGGATGCCGCCGATGCCGGCGCCGAAGCAGCAGGCGGCGAGATAGGCCTGCCAGGCCGCGGCGATTTTCAGCATCAGCAAGGCGGAGGTGCCGAGTGCGACACCGCTGAGCGCCAACAAGGTCGGCAGGCTCATGCGGCGGGCGATTAGACCAAAACCCAGTCCCGCCACCGCCGCCGCAAAAGAAAAGGTTGAGACGACGGTGGCGGCGACCGTGGGGGAGAGACCGCTTTCCAACAGGTGCGGGGCCTGGTGCAAGCTGATCCCGGCCTGCACCGGATAGACCGCCACGGTATAAAGGGACAGCAGCCAAAAGGCCGGCGTGCGCAAGGCTTGCGCACGGGAGAACTGCGGCTCGGCCACGGCGGCCGGGGCCCCCGCGGCGGCGCCCGCCGGGTCCGGCGCGGGCGGCCCGCCATCGGGCAGCAAACCCAAATCCTCGGGGCGACGCACCAGCACCAGCCACGCCGGCAGCAGACCGATCAGCAAGACCGTGCTGCCGACGGCGAGCCAGCCGCCGCGCCAGCCGTCGGCGCGCATGGCCGAATGCGCGATAAGCGGCATCAGGACAAGACCAACCATCTGGGCGAGGCCGATAATGCCGTTGACGATGGCGCGCCGGGCCAAGAACCAGCTGTTGACGGCGCCATAGATGCCGATGTCGAACGGCCCGGCAAAATTCATGCGCGCGATGCAGAACAACAGGTAGAAGCCGACGATCGATTGGATCAGCGACAACAGCATGGTCGAGATGCCGGTCAGCAGGACGGCGGCGCACAGCATGATACGCGCGCCGCGCCGATCGAGCAGCGGACCGATCAGCGGTGAGGTGAGCGCGGCCAGGATACCGCCGAGCGACACGGCGCCAGACAGCGCCGTGCGCGACCAGTCGAACTCGCTGGTCATCGGTTCGACAAAAATCGAAAGGGTGGCAACGGCTGGGCCTTGGCGCGCGAAGCCGCAGCAGCACAGGCAGGCCAAGATGACCCAGCCATAGAAGAACGGCAGCCGCCCCTTGAGCCATGAGGCAACGATCGGTTGTGCGGCGGTTTGCACGTTTCCCCTTCTGTCCGCGGTACCGGCGCAGATTGCAAACGGGCCAAGCGCCCATCAACCTTGAAGTTCGCTCCACATGGCCCGGTCGCGCTCGGCCGTCCAGATGCGCGGGGTATCGATGCCCTGCGCCTCGTCATAGGCGCGTGCGATGTTGAAGGGCTGACAATGCTCGTAGATCGGCCAGCTTGCATATTTGGGGCGCATGGCCGCGCTCGCGGCCTCGAAGCACTCCTTGAGGCTAGCCCCGCGCGCCACCCCGCGCTTCACGGGCTCATAGGTGTCGCGCAGGAACTCACGCGTCAGCGCCACGGCCTCCGCTACCCGATCGGCACCGACGAGGGCGTCTCCCCGCCCGGGCACCAGGGCGTCCGCGTTCAGTGCTGCGAGGCGCTCGAGTGTGCCCGGCCAGTCGTTGAAGTGCGCGTCGCCGCAGTAGCAAGCGGACTTGTACTCGACGATATCGCCCGAGAACACCACGTTGGCGTCCGGCACATAGGCCACAATGTCGCCGGCGGTATGCGCGCGCCCGATCTGGCATAGCTCGACGCGGCGCTTGCCGAGATAGAGCGTCATACGCTGGCGAAAGGTCAGGCTTGGCCAGGTGAGGCCCGGAATCGACTCGGCGGCTCGAAACAGCCGGGGAAAACGCTGATATTCGGAGGCCCAGTCCTCCTGGCCGCGCTCGGCGATCATGGCCCGGCAGGCCTCCGAGGCCAAAATCTCGTTGGCCCCATAGGCCGTCGCGCCCAAGACGCGCACGGCGTGATAGTGCGACAGTACCACGTACTTGATCGGCTTATCCGTGACCTGGCGCACACGCTCGATCACCAGCCCCGCCATCACCGGGGTCGCCTGCGCGTCGACCACGATGACGCCGTCATCGCCAATGATGATACCGCTGTTGGGATCGCCTTCGGCGGTGAACGCATAAAGGTCGCGGCCGATTTCCGTAAAGCTGATATTTTTTTCGCTCACGTCGCCAGTCGAGGCAAAACTCGCCATTCGCCAAGTGCTCCTTGCTTGCCGCCGCGCACCCTCTAGCGCACGTAGCGTGTGATCTCTTGCTCGATTGCCCCGAAGATCGAGTGACCGGCAGCATCCAACATTTCGATGCGTACGCGGTCACCGAACTTGAGAAAAGGCGTGTGCGGGCGACCCTCCAGGATGGTCTCCACCGTGCGCAACTCGGCAAGACAGGTATAGCCGACGCCGCCGAGCTCGATTGGCTTGGTCGGCCCCCCCTCGCCCCGATTGGACACCGTGCCGGAACCGACGATGCTGCCGGCGCCGAGAGGGCGCGTCTTGGCCGCGTGCGCGATGAGCTCGGCAAATGAAAACGCCATATCTACGCCGGCATTCGGCCGGCCGATGAGTTTGCCGTTGAGGTGTGCCAACAGCGCAAGGTGGAGCTTGCCGTCGCGCCAGGCCGAGCCCAGCTCGTTGGGGGTCACCGCCACGGGGGAAAAGGCGGTCGAGGGCTTGCCGTGAAAAAAGCCGAAGCCCTTGGCGAGTTCGCCGGGGATCAGGTGGCGCAGCGACACGTCGTTGGCCAGCATGATGAGGCGGATGCGCTCACCCGCCTCCGCCGCGCTGCACCCCATCGGCACGTCGCCCGTGACAACCGCAACTTCGCCCTCCAGATCGATACCCCAGGCCTCGTCCGCCAGCGCGATCGCCTCGGTCGCCCCCAGAAAGCTGTCGGATCCGCCCTGATACATCAGCGGGTCGGTCCAGAAGCTCGCCGGCATCTCGGCGCCGCGTGCCCGGCGCACCAGTTCGACGTGATTGAGGTATGCCGAACCATCGGCCCACTGGAAGGCGCGTGGCAGCGGTGCCATCGCGCGGTGGGCCTGAAAATCTTCGACCTCGAAGCGCGGCGTGCGCTCAACCTCGGCAATCTCGTTGAGCTCGGCATAGACACGTTCGACCTTGAGCAACAGGTCGTCCCAGTCGTCGAGCAGCTGTTGCAGCGTCTGCAGGCCCGCGATCACCGAGGCGGCGGGCACCATCTTGCGCAGGTCGCGCGAGACGATGATGAGGGCGCCATCGCGCGTGCCGTTGCGATAGGTTGCGACCTTCATGGTGTGGCCCTGGCGCGCCGCAGGCGGTCATCGCCCCGCGCGGGCCTGGGGTGCGGGTGCCGTTTCATTTCGCCCCCGTGAACCTCTTCTCGAGCGGCGTCCAGCAGGCGGCATAGTCCTCCTGCAGGGTCTCGAGCTCGGCCGCAAACTTGGTCAAGTGCTGGGGAAAGCGGGTCTCGAACATAAAGGCGAGGGTGTTCGTCAGTTTAACCGGCTTCAACTCGCCGCGGCTGGCGTGGTCGTAGGCGGTCTTGTCGGGCCCGTGCGGCAGCATGCAATTGTGCAGGCTCATCCCGCCGGGAATGAAGCCCTCCGGTTTGGCATCGTAGACGCCGTAAATTAAGCCCATGAACTCGGACATGATGTTCATGTGGTACCAGGGCGGCCGGAAGGTGTGCTCCGCCACCGCCCAACGCTCCGGAAAAATCACGAAATCGACGTTGGCCGTGCCCGCCGTCTCGGACGGCGCCGTCAGCACGGTGGAGATCGAGGGATCGGGATGGTCGAAGGCGATGGCCCCGACCGGGGAGAAGTGGCGCAGGTTATACTTGTAAGGGGCGTAGTTGCCGTGCCAGGCGACTACGTCGAGCGGCGAATGATCGAGCTCGCAAACGTTGAAGCTGCCGCACCATTTGACGGTGAGACGGCCTTTCTCTTCGCGATCCTCGAAGGCGGCCATCGGCGTCTTGAAATCCCGCGCATTGGCAAGGCAATTGGCGCCGATCGGGCCCCGATCGGGCATGGTGAACTTGCCGCCATAATTCTCGCACACGTAGCCGCGCGCCGGACCTTCCAACAGGTCGACCTTGAATTTCACGCCGCGGGGAATGACGCAGATTTCGCCCGGCGCGACTTCGATGAAGCCGAACTCGGTAAAGAAGCTGAGCCGGCCCAGTTGCGGGACGATCAGCATCTCGCCGTCGGCGTTGTAGAAGTAGTCGTTGGGCATCGACTGGGTCACGAGATAGACGTGCGCAGCCATACCAGCTTGGGTGTTGACGTCGCCCGCCGTCGTCATCGTGCGCAGGCCGGTGATGAAGTTGAGCGGCGCGTCGGCAAGCGGCACCGGACCCCAGCGCAACTGACCGATCGGCCGATCATGCTCGGCGGTGGCCGGCGCCGTCTTCCAATAGGGCAAGGCCAGCTTGCGGAATTTTGCCGTGTGCTTGACCGAGGGCCGGATACGATAGAGCCAGGATCGCTCGTTGCTGCCGCGGGGCGCGGTGAATGGCGAGCCGGAGAGCTGCTCGGCGTAAAGTCCATAGGCGGTCCGCTGCGGCGAGTTTTGCCCGACCGGCAGCGCGCCGGGGAGCGCCTCGGTTTCGAAGTCGTTGCCAAAGCCGGGCATGTAGCCGGCGGGGGTGGCCGCGCTCCATTGCATGGCATGGGCGTCCGGTCGGGTTTTGCTACCGTCTGGCATTGAGCTAACTCACCATGTTGCTTTCGCGGCCTTGCCGACCAGCGTGCGTCCTTTGCTCGCGGCGAGGAGCGCGCGTCCCGTTTGCTTTTCCACAGAGCGCCAACCGCCGCGCGGCGTGCCATCTTTACGCCTCCCTGGCAGCGAGCGCAAAGCGCAGGCGACGGCGCGCGCATTGGCAATGCGCGCTGGTAAGCGCCCTGCCGCCGCCGCAGCACCCCGCCTGTATCGTTTCTCGAGGCTTGGCCGGCGAGGCCGCCGCTCCATGTTGCGTCTGGCGCGCCGCCGGCGGGCGCCGCGTTGCCTGGCGGGATGGGCAGGATGACATCCCCCGTGGTGGGGCTTAAGGTGCGCCCACCCAGGGCAAAGTCGGGCGGCGGGCAGGTGCGGGGGCCAGACCTGAAAAGCTGATTTGGGCAGGTGAGATGCGCAGTTCCGATTACGAGGCCCAGTACGACAACCGGGCCCGGGTTCCCGAGCACGTCACGATCAACGCGCGCTGGTCTGAGGCCTCCATCGACTATCGCCGCAAGGCGGCGGGGCAGCTCGACATCGCCTATGGTCTCGGCGAGCGGCAGCGCTACGATTTCTTTCCGGGGCGAGCCGATCCCGCCCCGCTGGTGGTCTATATCCACGGCGGCTATTGGCAGCGCGGCGACCGCAAGGACTATGCTTTCCTCGCCCGTGAGCTCAACGCTGCCGGCCTCGCCGTGGCCTTACCGTCCTATTCCCTGTGCCCGGCTGTCAGCGTCATGGATATCGTCGGCGAACTGCGCCAGTTCCTGGCGGCGCTGTGGCAGATGACGCGCGTCTACCCCCTCGTGATCGGCCATTCCGCCGGCGGGCACTTGACCGCGGCGATGCTGGCCACCGACTGGAGGCAGGCCGGCGACGTGCCTGCCGATCTGGTGCGGGCGGGCTATGCCATCAGCGGCATCTTCGATCTGCCGCCGCTGGTGGGGACCAGCCTCAATCTGGCCTTGGGCCTCAGCGCGGAGAGCGCACGCGCTGCCAGCCCGATGTTCTGGCCACCGCCGCCCAAGGCGCGCGTGTTTGCCGCCGCCGTGGGCGGGCTTGAAAGCGAAGAGTTCCTGCGCCAAAGCCAGGCCATCGCCCACACCTGGCGTCAGGCCGGGGTCACCGCGGAAGACGTGGTGGTGGCGAACACCAATCACTTCACTATCGTCGACGAGCTGGCGCGACCCACGAGCCCGATGTTCAAATCCGTGGTGGCGCTGGCCCGCACCATCGCTGCGCGTTAATTCCTCGGGCTCAGGCGGCCCGCACCAGACGGTGGTGCAACTCGAGGACGGCGATCATGAAGCCGACGCGGTCCTCGGCGGCTTCGCTGATCTGGGACACGTAGTCGGGGGTTTGCGGCACGATTTCCCCGATCACCTCGCCCAATTCGAATCGCAACTCGGCGTCGTGCTTGCGGGCAATCGCCTGCATGCGCCCGTTCTCCGCCAGGCAGCTCATATAGAGACGACGGATGCCGCGGTTGCGGGCGGCGCGGACAACCCGTCCCATAAGCTCCGAGCCGATGCCGTTGTCCTGGTGCATTCGCTCCACGGAGAACGCGGCCTCCGCCTCGATCCCCCAGACGTCGCCCAGCCGCCGCAGCTCGGCGGCGCCGCGCACCCGGCCGGCGAGAAAATAAGCAAAGACCATACTGCCGAAATCGCCCATTCGGCTCGCGTACTCCTCGATGAAGGCGTCCGAAACCGAATGCGCAAAGCGCAGCCGGCGGCTCTCTTTGTCGAGCCGCAGCAGGTGCTCACGAAAGAGCCCGGCGTCGGTCGGCCACAGCTTGCGGATGCTTCCCTCGCGGAACGGCTGATCATCGCTCATGCTCATCTCCTTTGACTGACCCGGCCCGATGTCGGCGCGAGCCTGCGCACCGCCCTTCGCGGAGCGGGGCATCGGTGTCAGAACTCTTTTGCATTGCAAAATAGAGGCCCGTCATGACCGCAGCATGACTTCAAAAAAGTGTTATCTCGCAAGCTTCAGGCCTGATACTGCGCTGCCACATAGTTTTTTTCGCATGGCGCCGCGGGCGGCGGCCCTGCCCGGAAAATGGGCAAGGGGACCGGTCAGGCACGCGGCCTAGGGGAAGGCGTGCGGGGCGATGGCTTGACCACGGGGTCCTTGCCGCGATAGCCGAGGCGCGATGACGGTGCTTGACGACTATCGCGCGCTGATCGCTGCCGGCGCCCTTGAGGCCGACGCGGCGCAAGCGGAGGAAGCGGCAAAACTCGACAGGTTGGTTGAGGCCTTGCGCCACTGGCAACCGAAGCGTCCGGGGCTACCCGGGCTCTTCGATCGGTCCACGCCGGCGCCCAAGGGGCGCTACATTTTTGGTGCCGTCGGGCGCGGCAAGACCATGCTCATGGACCTGTTCTACGCGGCCACCAAATTCAAGCCGCGACGACGCCTGCATTTTCATGCCTTCATGAGTGAAGTGCACGACCTCATCGGCGCAGCGCGCAAGCGAGTGCCGGGCGATCCGATCCCAGAGGTCGCGCGCGCGCTTGCGGGCCGCGCCCGGCTGCTTTGTTTCGATGAACTGCACGTCACCGACATTGCCGATGCCATGATTCTCGGGCGGCTGTTCGACGCCCTGTTCGAGGCCCAGGTGGTGCTGGTGGCGACGTCGAATGTGCATCCGGCGGACCTCTACAAGGACGGCCTCAACCGGCAACTGTTTGTCCCCTTCATCGATCTCCTGATGGCCAAGGTGGAGATCGACGAGCTAAGGGCCGCTAAGGATTTCCGCCTCGCCAAGCTGTCGGGCAAGTCGCTTTATTTCTCGCCTGCCGATGCGCGCGCGCGCGCCGAAATGGACCGGCTGTGGAGCGCGTTGACGAGCGGGCATCCGGCGGACGCGGTTGCGATCGACGTGAAAGGGCGCCGGCTCCACGTGCCCCAGGCCGCGATGGGCATTGCCCGCTTCTCGTTTGCCGAGCTGTGCGAACGGCCGCTTGGAACGCTCGACTATCTGGCGCTGGCGCACAATTTCCACACCATCATGATCGACAGCATTCCGGCCATGACGGTGGCGCAGCGCAGCGTGGCGCGGCGCTTCGTCAATTTGATTGATACGCTTTACGATGCGCGCGTGTGTCTGATCGCTTCGGCGGCCGCCGAGCCCAGGGGTCTGTTGCCCGCCAACGAGGCGGGCCTGCTCGTCGATCGCACGGTCTCGCGGCTCATCGAAATGCGCTCGGAGGCCTACCTGGAGGGCCGCGGCGAGCGCATCAGGGCACCTGCTCCGGCGCTGCCGGCGTGGTAGGCCGTGGCAGCGGCGGCGCCGGCGCCTCCGCCACGGGGCTCGCGTGCAGCCTGAGCTTTCGCACATGGCCAAAGCTGCGGTTGAGCCGCTTCAGCTTACGGCGATAGTCGAAGTAGTTCACCTCGAGCCGGTGCCGCTCGGAGGCGACGAAGTGCGCGCGCTCCTGGACGCGTGCCAGCCCCGCACGAAACCTGGCCCAGCGGCCCGGCGCGCGTCGCTCGGCGATGATGCTGCTGGCGATGGCCTGCGCCTGATAGTCGGCGAGCCGCCACATGCTGCCATTGGCTTGCACCAAGCCCACGGCAAACAGGCTGTCATAGTCGGGATGGAAGACGTGGTGGACGAAGCGGGTTCGGCCCTCTCGAAGAAAGACGATCTCCTCGTCGAGGAATGCCAATACCGGCCGATAGCCGGTTGCGAACACGACGAGATCGATCGTTTCGGCGCTGCCATCGCTAAAGAGCACGCGCTCGCCCGCGTAGCGCGTAATCTCGGGCTTCACGATCAGGCTGCCGTGCGCGACCAGCCGGGGGATCTCGTCGCTCATGGTGGGATGGGCCTCGTCGATCGCATGGTCGGGCTGCGGCATGCGGTAGCGCGAGGGCGGCCCCTGCAGGAGCCACAGGCTCGCCTGGAACAACCAGCGCTTGAGGCGGCGCGGCAGGGGCACGATTTCCGCCCAGGAGAGGACGTCACCGGTCGGGAAGCCGAGGATGAACTTTGGCACGAACCAGTAGCCCCGGCGCAGGCTCAAGTACACCTTTGAGCGCCCGTGCACGGCATCCCGCACCACGTCGACGGCGGAGTTGCCACAGCCCACCACCAGGACGCGCTTGTCACGCACCTGCAGGGGGCTTTTGTAGCGCCGCGAATGCATGATTTCGCCGGCGAAGGTGCCGGGATACGTGGGCATGCGCGGGATGTCGTGGTGACCGGTGGCGATGACAACCCCGCGGTAGCGCCGCGGTTGGGCCTCGCCGGCGACGCTCACCTGCCAGCCTCCGCCCAACGGGGCAAGCTTCGTCACCGCCTTGCCAAGCTCGATATGGGGGGCTAGGCCAAACTTGGCGATATAGTCGCGGAAGTAGGCGAGCACGCGCTCGTGGCTCGGATATTCGGGGTAATCCGCATCGAGCATGGGCAGGTCGTCGAAGCCCGTCGAGCTGATGCAGGACACAAGGTGGGTGGTCTCGTAAACGATGCCGCTTTGGGTGGCGATATTCCAGAGGCCGCCGATATCGGCCTCCCGCTCCAGACAGTCGAAGGCGATGCCGCGCTCAAGAAAGGTCTTGGCCGCGGCCAGCCCCGAGGGCCCGGCGCCGATGATGCAATATTTGTCTGGGGTCGGTTGCGGCATCTAAGCGCTAAACTCTGGGCTAGGGTCTCCCGTTGCGCGCCGGGAACGATAGCCAGGTAGGGGGCGGCTCGGCGCTCGACAAGGTTGACGCAAGCGCGCTGGGAGCGGGGGGCCGGGCCCGCCGGGTCAGCCGCGAGCGCTCGGCGGCATCCGCCCTCCTCCAGCTTGAACCGCCGCGGGTTTCGGGTTAACCAACCGCGCGAGCCCCCATGCGGCGCACAATGCCGGCCTTGATCTTGAGAGGGTGGCGTCTCCGCAGGCCAGCGAGGAGCAACAGTATGGCGCGTAGCAAGATTGCACTCATCGGCGCGGGCATGATCGGTGGCACGCTGGCGCACTTGGTGGGTCTCAAGGAACTTGGTGATGTCACCCTCTTCGATATCGTCGAGGGCGTACCCGGCGGCAAGAGCCTGGACATCTGGCAGGCCGGTGCGGTGGAGGGCTTCGATGCGAAGTTCAAGCCCGCCAATGCCTATGCCGAGATCGAGGGTGCCGACGTCATTATCATCACGGCAGGCGTCCCGCGCAAACCGGGTATGAGCCGGGACGATCTGCTCGGCATCAATCTCAAGGTGATGGAGCAGGCTGGCGCCGGCATTAAGAAGTATGCGCCCAATGCCTTTGTCATCGTTATCACCAATCCCCTCGACGCCATGGTTTGGGCCTTGCATAAGGCCTGTGGCTTGCCGAAGCAGAAAGTGGTTGGCATGGCCGGCATTCTTGATACCGGGCGCTTCCGCGCCTTCCTCGCCGAGGAGTTCGACGTCTCGGTGGAAGACGTCTCGGCGTTGGTGCTCGGCGGGCATGGCGACGACATGGTGCCGATCGCGCGTTACTCCACGGTGGCGGGCATACCGCTGCCCGATCTGGTGCGCATGGGTTGGACCACGCAGGCCAAGCTCGACGCCATCATCGAGCGCACACGCAAGGGTGGTGGCGAAATCGTCAACCTGCTGAAGACCGGCTCAGCGTTCTATGCACCCGCGTCCGCGGCAATTCAGATGGCGGAGAGTTATCTCAAGGACAAGCGCCGTGTGCTGCCGTGTGCGACCTATCTCAACGGCGAGTACGGCGTGAAGGGTCTTTACGTTGGCGTTCCCGTCATCATCGGCGCCAAAGGCGTAGAGAAGATCGTGGAGATCGACCTCAACGCCGCCGAGCGGCAGATGTTCTTAAAGTCGGTCGAGTCGGTGAAGGGCTTGATCGAGGCCTCAAAAAAGATTGCCCCGCAATTGGCCTCCTAGTGGCCCCGAGGCTCGGTGTGCCCAGCGAGGGCCGCCGAGGCGGAGCCGTCTTGGGCCCAAAGGGCGCTGGCGCGGCCGAAGTCACAGCGGAGCGCAGGAGGAGCGGCCATTATGGCAAAACACGCAATCACGTCGCCTGCGAGCCGGCCGATCGGCCCCTATTCCCCGGGCATCGGCGCGGGCGATCTCGTCTTCCTGTCCGGGCAGATCGGGCTCGAAGCCGCCACCGGCAAGCTGGTCGATGGGGGCATCGCCGCCCAAGCCCGGCAGTGTCTTGAAAACCTCAAGGTGCTGCTGGAGGCGGCCGGCCTCGGCTTCGAGCACGTGCTCAAGACCACCATTTTCTTGACCGACATGGGAAATTTTGCCGCCGTCAATGAGGTCTATCGGGCCTTTGTGCGCGAACCCTATCCGGCCCGCTCCACTGTCGCCGTTGCCGGCCTGCCCCTGGGAGCGGCCGTGGAGATTGAACTCATCGCCTCTCGCAGTGCACAATGAGGCTCAGCAGGCGGCATTGCCCCTGCTGATGGCCCGGGCGGCACTGGTATATGGTATACCAGTGCCGCGACAGGGCACCGCAAACAGTCAATCGCCGGGGCTGCCATGAACATCCACGAGTATCAGGCCAAAGAGCTGATCGGCCGCTACGGCGCCCCGGTGCCGCGCGGGGCCGTCGCCCTCAGCGTTGCCGAGGCGGTCACCGCCGCCCAGGCCCTGCCCGGGCCGGTGTGGGTGGTGAAGGCACAGATCCACGCCGGCGGCCGCGGCAAAGGCCGGTTCAAGGAGCACGCCGAGGCGGCGGGCGGCGTCCGCCTGGCCAAGTCGCCGGCCGAGGTGAAGGCGCACGCCGAAGCCATGCTGGGCAAGACCCTCATCACCGTGCAGACCGGGCCCGCCGGCCGCACCGTCAAGCGCCTCCTGGTCGAGGAAGGCTGTGAGATCGCGCGCGAGCTCTACCTCTCCTGCCTCGTCGATCGGGCCGCGTCGCGCTTGGCCTTTATTGCTTCCACCGAGGGAGGCATGGACATCGAGAAGGTGGCGCATGATACGCCGGAGAAGATCGCGCGCCTGACGATCGATCCGGCCTCGGGCTATGCGCCGTTCCACGCGCGCAAAATCGCCGCGGCCCTTAAACTCACGGGCGATCAAATCGAGCAATGCGACAAGCTTATTGGCGCGCTCTACAAAGCCTTTGTTGATACCGACATGAGCCTGCTCGAGATCAATCCGTTGATCGTGACCAAGGCCGGCAAACTTCTTTGTCTCGATGCCAAGATCAACTTCGACGACAACGCGCTCTTCCGTCACAAACAGGTGGCCGAGTTGCGCGACATCGACGAGGAAGATCCCGCCGAAGTCGAAGCCTCCAAGTACGATCTCAACTATGTCAAACTCGATGGCGAAATCGGCTGTATGGTCAATGGTGCGGGCCTGGCCATGGCCACCATGGATATCATCAAGCTCTACGGCATGCAGCCCGCCAATTTCCTCGACGTGGGCGGTGGCGCTTCGAAAGAAAAAGTAGCCGCGGCTTGCAAGATCATTCTCCGCGACGCCAACGTGAAGGGCATTCTGGTCAACATCTTCGGCGGCATCATGCGCTGCGATATCATCGCCGAAGGCGTGGTGGCCGCGGCCAAGGAGATGGCGATCAAGGTGCCGCTGGTGGTGCGGCTGGAGGGCACGAACGTGGAGCTCGGCAAGAACATTCTCGCCAAGTCGGGCTTGAAAATCGTGCCGGCCGACAACCTTGCCGACGCCGCCAAGAAGATCACCGACGCCGTGAAAAAGGCAGCCTGAGATGGCCATTCTCGTCGATAAAAATACCAAGGTCCTGTGCCAGGGCATCACCGGCAGCCAGGGCACCTTTCATACCCAGCAGGCGCTTGCTTATGGCACCCAGGTCGTCGGCGGCATCACCCCCGGCAAGGGTGGCAGCCGGCACCCGGATGCGACGCTGGCCGAGGTGCCGATCTTCGACACCGTCAGCGAGGCCAAGGCGCGCACGGGTGCCAACGCCACCTCCATTTATGTTCCTCCCCGCTTTGCCGCCGATGCCATCCTCGAGGCCATCGATGCGGAGATTCCCTTGATCGTCTGCATCACGGAAGGCATTCCGGTGCTCGATATGGTGAAGGTGAAGCGGGCGCTCGATGGCTCCAAGTCGCGCTTGATCGGCCCGAATTGCCCCGGCGTGCTGACGCCGGAGGCCTGCAAGATCGGCATTATGCCGGCTAACATCTTCACGGCCGGCACGGTCGGCATTGTTTCGCGCTCGGGCACGCTCACCTACGAAGCCGTGAAGCAAACCACGGATGCGGGATTGGGCCAGTCGACGGCCGTGGGCATTGGCGGGGATCCCGTCAAGGGCACGGAGTTTATCGATGTGTTGGAAATGTTCCTGGCTGATCGGGCGACCCAGGCAATCATCATGATCGGCGAGATCGGCGGGGCGGCCGAGGAGGATGCGGCCGAGTTCATCAAGGCAGAGGCAAGGCGAGGCCGCAAGAAGCCGATGGCGGGCTTTATTGCCGGCATGACGGCACCGCCAGGCCGGCGCATGGGACACGCGGGTGCCATCATCGCCGGCGGCAAAGGCCGCGCCGAAGATAAGGCGGAGGCAATGAAATCGGCGGGCATTGCCGTCGCCGATAGCCCCGCCGCCCTCGGCACCACCCTGGCCAAGGTGCTACAGAGTTAGCGCCCCTGCTGCCGGCAGTTTGGGCGCTGCCATGCGCCATGCCGGCTCGCACCTGCGCCGGCGTCGGCGTTGCCCAGATTTGGTGCACTTGCCGCCTGCGGGCAGGTCACGGCGAGCGCGCCCTTGCGAGCCGCCAATTTTGCGCGGCCCCGTTCCGGCCTTGTGCTGCTTGCCCGTCGCGGCGGGCGCGCTCTCAGGCCTGCTTGGGCGACGCGCGGCACACCCCGTCTAAAAGCCGGCCGCGGCATGTACTATATCCAGCAATGTGCTAGGTAGGCGCCGCCCGCGTAGGCGTTTGGTCACGTGCGTGTGCGATGGTGCCAGCCGTTCCTTCCAACCCGACGACGTTCTCAGCCCATGACCCGCCAGCCAAAGAACCAAGCTTTTGCGCAGACCTCGTTCCTGCAGGGGGCCAATGCCGCCTACATCGAACAGTTGCAGGCACAATACGAGCGCAACCCGGGCTCGGTGACGGACGAGTGGCGCCATTTCTTTGCCAGTCTCAGAGAGGAGCAGCCGCACTTGGACGGCAGCGGCCACGACGGGCCATCCTGGGCCACGCCGCTTGCGAACCTGCAAGAGCGCAGCGAGCTCGTCGATGCCCTCACCGGCGATTGGGGCGGCATCGAGCGCACCGTTCGTGATCGCCTCAGCGCCCGCGCGCAGGCGCAGGGGCTGGCGCTTGATCCCATTGCCTCCGTGCGCGCCACCCAGGATAGCATCCGTGCGCTGATGCTGATCCGCGCCTATCGCGTCATGGGCCATCTGGCCGCCGACCTCGATCCCCTCGGGTTAGTGCAACGCAAGATGCACAAGGAGCTGCGGCCGGAGACCTATGGCTTCACGGAGGCCGATCTCGACCGGCCAATTTTCATCGACAAGGTGTTGGGCCTTGAAATCGCCACCGTGCGCGAAATTTTGAAGATCTTGCGGCGCACCTACTGCCGGCACATCGGGGTTGAGTTCATGCACATCACCTCGCCCGCGCAGAAGTCCTGGTTGCAGGAGCGCATCGAGGGTCGGGACAAGGAGATCACCTTCACCGTTGAAGGCAAGAAGGCCATTCTGAACAAATTGATCGAGGCCGAGACTTTCGAGAAATTCGCGGACATCAAGTATACGGGCACCAAGCGTTTCGGATTGGACGGCGCCGAGTCGATGGTGCCGGCGCTGGAGCAGATCATCAAGCGCGGCGGTCAGCTCGGGGTGAAGGAGATCGTCATTGGCATGGCGCATCGCGGGCGCCTCAATGTGCTCGCCAACGTCATGAGCAAGCCGCTACGCGCCATTTTCAATGAGTTCAAAGGCGGGTCGTTCAAACCCGATGATGTCGACGGCTCCGGCGACGTTAAATACCACCTCGGTGCCTCCTCGGACCGTGGCTTCGACGGCAACGCCGTCCACCTCTCGCTGACGGCCAACCCCTCGCATTTGGAGATCGTCGACCCCGTCGTCTTGGGCAAGGTGCGCGCCAAGCAGGATCAGCACGGCTGCAAGCCCGGCGAGCGCACGCCGGTGCTGCCGCTGCTCATTCACGGCGATGCCGCCTTTGCCGGCCAGGGCGTGGTGGCGGAGTGTTTTGGCCTGTCTGGGCTCAAGGGCCATCGCACCGGGGGCTCGATCCATTTCATTATCAACAACCAGATCGGCTTCACCACCAATCCCGGCTACTCGCGCTCCTCGCCCTATTGCTCGGATGTGGCCAAAATGGTGGAGGCGCCCATCTTCCACGTCAACGGCGATAACCCGGAGACCGTGGTGCACGTCGCCAAGATCGCCACCGAGTTCCGCCAGAAATTTCAGAAGCCGGTCGTCATCGATATGTTCTGCTACCGGCGGCACGGGCACAATGAGTCCGATGAGCCGGCCTTCACCCAGCCGCTGATGTATCGCGCCATCAAGGCGCATCCCTCGGTGGTGGAGATTTACGCCAAACGCCTGATCGAAGAGGGCGTGGTGACGGGACAGGATGTCGCCGGCATGACCGGGGCATTTCGCGCCCGGCTGGACGCGGAACTGGCCGCCGCCGACAGCTATAAGCCGAACAAGGCCGACTGGCTCGATGGCCGCTGGTCCGAGATCGGCTTTGCCGACGACGAGGCGCGGCGCGGCCAGACCGGCGTGGCGCTCGACACGCTGAAGGAGGTGGGGCGGCGCATCACCGCGATCCCGCAGGATTTCCACGCCCACAAGACGATTCAGCGCTTGCTGCAGCGGCGCCGTGAAATGGTGGAGACGGGCACGGGCATCGATTGGTCGATGGCGGAGCAGTTGGCGCTGGGCACCCTGCTCAATGAAGGCTTTCCCGTGCGCCTGTCCGGTCAGGACAGCGAGCGTGGCACCTTCTCGCAACGCCACGCGGTGCTGTTCGACCAGGAAACCGAACGCCGCTACACGCCGCTCAAGTACGTGGCTCCGGGGCAGGGACGCTTCGAGGTCATCAACTCGATGCTGTCCGAGGAGGCCGTGTTGGCCTTTGAGTACGGCTATACCCTGGCCGAGCCCAATGCGCTCACCCTTTGGGAGGCGCAATTCGGCGATTTTGCCAATGGCGCGCAGGTGGTGTTTGACCAGTTCATCTCCTCCGGCGAGCGCAAGTGGCTGAGAATGTCTGGCCTGGTTTGCCTACTGCCGCATGCCTACGAGGGGCAGGGACCGGAGCACTCCTCCGCGCGGCTCGAGCGCTTTTTGCAATTGTGTGCGGAGGACAATTGGCAGGTCGCGAACTGTACGACGCCGGCCAATTATTTCCACATCCTGCGCCGGCAGTTACATCGCAAATTCCGCAAACCGCTGGTGATCATGACGCCCAAGTCGCTCTTGCGCCACAAGCGCGTATTGTCAAATTTGGCCGAGCTGGGTCCAGGCACCTCGTTTCACCGCGTTCTGTGGGACGACGCGGAGGTTGATCGGAATGTCTCCGTGCGACTGCGGGGCGACCGCGACATCCGCCGGGTCGTGCTCTGTTCGGGCAAGGTCTACTATGATCTTTTCGAGGCACGCGCGGCGGCGGGCATCGATGACGTCTATTTGCTGCGCGTCGAACAATATTATCCGTTTCCCGCACGCTCGCTGATCAGCGAGCTTGGCCGCTTCGCCAACGCCGAGGTGGTTTGGGCGCAGGAGGAACCGAAGAACATGGGCGCTTGGAGCTTCATGGAACCGAACCTTGAATGGGTGCTGCAACACCTCGAGCTTCCCGCCAAGCGCCCCGCCTATGCTGGTCGGCCCGCCTCCGCCGCCACCGCCACCGGCCTTCTCAGCCGGCACAATCAGGAGCAGAAGGCACTGCTCGAACAGGCGCTCGCGGGCTAGAGGGGCGAGCTATGGCCATCGAAATCAGAGTGCCGGCGCTGGGCGAATCCGTCACCGAAGCGACAGTTGGGCAATGGTTCAAGCAGCCGGGTGATGCTGTGGCCGCCGACGAGCCCTTGGTCGAGCTCGAAACCGACAAAGTGACGGTCGAGGTGCCTGCGCCGTCGGCGGGCGTGCTCAAGGACATCAAGGTCCCGCAAGGAGGCACGGTCGCCGTCGGGGCACTGCTGGGTGCAATCGACAGCGCCCCGGCGGAGGCTGCTGTGGCCCCCAAAGCCGCCGCCGCGGCGGCGCCGGCTGCCCCGCCGACGGAAAAAGCCAAGCCGCAGCCGGCCGCGCCTCCGGCTAAGGCGGCGGAACGGCCCGGCCCTGCCGCCGAGCCGGCGAGCGATGGGGCCATGCCAGCGGCCCCGGCAGCGCGCAAAATCATGGCCGAACAGGGCCTCAGCGCCGCCGAGGTGGCGGGAACCGGCCGGCGCGGTCAGATCCTCAAGGAAGACGCCCAGGCCGCGCTGGCGCGTCGGGCCACGGGGCCGGCTACGACCCCCGCGGCGGGGAGCTATCTGCCCGCCAGTGTGGCGCCTGCGGCCCAGGCACTGCGCGCGCCCTCGGGGCCCAACGATGCCGCGCGCGAGGAGCGCGTGCGCATGACGCGGCTGCGCCAGACCATCGCGCGACGGCTGAAGGAGGCGCAGAACACGGCGGCCATGCTCACGACCTTCAATGACGTGGACATGAGCGCGATCACTGAGCTGCGCCGCGCGTACAAGGAGCTGTTCGAAAAGCGCTACCGCACCAAACTGGGATTCATGGCCTTTTTCGTTAAGGCCTGCGTGCAGGCCCTGAAGGAGGTGCCTGCCGTCAACGCCGAGATCGATGGTGACGATATTATCTACAAGAACTACTACCACATCGGCGTCGCCGTCGGCACCGATCGTGGCCTGGTGGTGCCGGTGCTGCGCGAGGCCGACCGGCTGTCCTTCGCCGAAATCGAGCAGGCCATCGGCGAGTTCGGCCGCCGCGCGCGTGAGGGCAAGCTCGGCATCGAAGAAATGCAGGGCGGCACGTTCACGATCTCGAACGGCGGTGTCTATGGCTCACTGCTGTCGACGCCGATCCTTAATGCGCCCCAATCCGGTATCCTTGGCATGCATCGCATCGAGGAGCGGGCCGTCGTGCGCAATGGTCAGATCGTCGCGCGTCCGATCATGAACCTGGCCCTCAGTTACGACCACCGTCTGGTTGATGGCCGTGAAGCGGTCACCTTCTTGGTACGCGTCAAGGAGTTCCTGGAGGATCCGCAGCGCCTCGTGCTGGAGCTTTGAGCGATGGCGGGGAGCTATGATCTGGTCGTGATCGGCACGGGACCCGGCGGCTACGTTTGCGCCATCCGCGCCGCACAGCTTGGCCTGAAGGTGGCTGTGATCGAGAAGCGCGCCACCCACGGCGGCACCTGTCTCAATATCGGCTGCATCCCGTCCAAGGCCTTGTTGCACGCCTCCGAGCGCTACGAGGAGGCTCGCCATCACCTGGCGGGCATGGGCATCGAGGTGGCGCCCAAGCTCAATCTCGCGGGCATGCTGGCCTTCAAAGATCAGGGGGTGAAGGGCAACGTCGATGGTGTCGCCTTTCTGCTGAAGAAGAACAAGATCGACGTCTTCCACGGCCTCGGCACGCTCGTGGCGCCGGGTCGGGTGAAGGTGGCGCGCGACGGCGCCGCCCCGGAGCAGCTGGAAGCGCGCAGCATCGTGATCGCTACGGGCTCCGACGTGGCCCGGCTAGCCGGCGTCGACATCGACGAGGAGAGCGTGGTGTCTTCGACAGGTGCCCTCACACTGCCGCAGGTGCCCAAGCGCTTGTTGATCATCGGCGCCGGCGTGATCGGCTTGGAACTCGGCTCGGTTTGGCGCCGGCTTGGCAGCGAGGTGCTGACGGTTGAATTTCTTGACCGCATTCTGCCCGGCACCGACGCCGAAGTGGCCCGCAGCCTGCAGCGCCTGTTGATGAAACAGGGCATGAGTTTCAAGCTTTCGAGCAAGGTGACGCGCATCGTCAAGAATGGCGCTCAGCAAAAGGTGACCATCGAGCCGGCAGCGGGAGGCACCCCGATCGGCGTGGAGGCGGACGTGGTGCTGGTCGCGGTCGGCCGCGTGCCCTACACCGACGGCCTCGGGCTGGAGGCGGTCGGCGTGCAGCTGGACAACAAGAAACGCATTGTTGTGGATGCGCGCTACCAGACCAACGTGGCGGACGTCTACGCCATCGGCGACGTGATCGCCGGTCCCATGCTGGCACACAAAGCCGAAGAGGAAGGCATTGCCGTCGCCGAGACGCTGGCTGGGCAGGTCGGCCACGTGAACTACGACGCCATTCCCAATGTGATCTACACCTTTCCGGAGGTGGCGAGCGTCGGCAAAAGCGAGGAAGAGCTGAAGGCGGCCAACGTCGCCTATAAGGTGGGCAAATATCCCTTTACGGCGAACGCTCGCGCCAAGGTCAACAAAACCACGGACGGCTTCGTGAAGATCTTGGCCGATGCCGGCAGCGACCGCATTCTCGGTGTGCATATTGTTGCGGCCGCGGCGAGCGAGATGATCGCCGAGGCCACGGCCATGCTCGAGTTCGGCGGCTCGGCGGAGGATTTGGCGCGAACCTGTCATGCCCACCCGACCCTGACCGAGGCGGTCAAGGAGGCCGCGCTCGCCGTGGACAAACGCGCCATTCACGCCTGAGGTGGGCACGCCCGAGGTGGGCCGGCGTTAGTTGCCGATGCGCGGGGCCATGGGCGACAGTGGCGTCGGCCCCTGCATCGGGGGGGAGATGTCCTGGAAGGTCCTGGGTGGGACCACCCGCCGCTCGGGTGCAGGAGGCGGTTGTAGGCGGTCGCGCTCGATGATGACCGCCGGCGGGGCCTGCGGCGGTTGCCGCGGCTGCTGCCGCGAGGGCTGCGCCTCGGCGGCAAAGCTCACCGACAGGAGGATCCCGGCGCCGAGGATGATCGAAGCTCGCATGGCATGGCCTCTTAGCGGCATGGCCCCCAATAAGAACAGATATAAGCGGTGGCGCATCCGGCTCAAGAGGGAACCTTATCCGAGGCGGTGGCGTGGAGCGCTTGCAGCGGCGCTAGCGCTTGCAAGGTCGGCGCCGGCACCCGTTCGATCATGACATTGAGGCAGGCCGGTTTACCGGCCGCCAGCGCGCGCTCAAGGGCCGCGGGCAGCGCATCGGCGACCGTGACGAGTTCACCATGGCCGCCAAGCGCGACCGCCACCAGGTCGTAACGGCTTGGCAGCAAGCCGCAGGCGTGCGTGCGTTCGGCGCCATAGTCCCGCAGCTGAATTTGGTGTTCGGCATTCCAAGTGGCATCGTTGCCGACGACGGCGATGAAGGGCAGGTCATAGCGCACGGCGGTGTCGAATTCGGCCATATGGAAGCCGAAGCTGCCGTCGCCCATGACGGCCAGCACCGGCGCCTTGGGCTCGGCGAGGCGCGCGGCCAAGGCAAAGGGAATGGCGGCTCCGATGGCACCGGCCACGCCGTTGATCAGGCGTCGCGGCGGGGACAGGGCGGCTTGCGGCCATTGGCCGATCTCGCCGCCGTCGCAGATCAAGATCGCATCCCTATTTCGCTCAAGATAGGGCGCCAGTGCCCGGCAGAGCGCGACGGGGTGGAGCTTGCCGGGGCTTGCTGCGGCAAAAGTTGCGGCCTGCGGTCGAACACTGAGCGCACGCGTCACCTCCTCGGCCCAGGCGCTCTTGGCGGCGGGCGTGCCGCAGCGCGTGCGCAGCAAAGCGGCCGCGGCCACAGGGTCGGCGCTGACCTGCAACAGCACCTGGTCGCCCTTGCTGCGGCTCAGCCGGGCGAGCTGATCGGGGTCGGGATCAATGCCGATAAACCGGCAGTCAGCGGCAACGTGGGGCCGATCCCCGAAGCGCAGCGTGAAATCGAGGGCCTTGCCCAAGAGCACGATGAGATCGGCGCGGCCGAGCACCTGCGCAAAGGCGCCGAGGCGCGGATCGGCAAGCCCACGCGGGCTTTCCATGCCAAGGCTCGGCACCCCCGTGGCGGCGCCGAGCTCGCCCAACAGCACGGGCCCATCGCGCTGACACAGCAGCGGGCCGCCGAGGATCAAGGGGCGGCGCGCCGCAAATAGGTGCCGCAGCGTGGCATCGGCGGCGGCGGCGGCAAAGGGCTTCGGCTCGGCGCCGAAGGCCTCGCGCCCGGGCACAAGATCGGGGCTCGGCGGCACGCGGGCTTGCAGCAGATCGAAGGGCAGGCTGATGTGCACGGGCCCGGGCCGGCCAGACAAGGCCGTGCGCATGGCGCGGGCGATATCGTGCCCGAGTTCCGCCGGCTGCTGTGCTACCCAGGCGGCTTTGGTCACCGGGGCTGCCATGTCGGCCTGGCGCATTTCCTGGAAGGCACCGCGGCCGACCTCGTTCAGTCCCGCATGACCCGACAACAGGACCAGGGGAGAGTCTGCCGCTGCCGCCGTCGCCAGCGCGCCCAGCGCGTTGGCATGACCGGCCCCGCCGCTCACCAGCGCGATGCCACATTGACCGGTGAGCCGACCCCACGCATCGGCCATGTGCACGGCCGCCGCTTCATGCCGCACGTGCAACAAGCGCAGCTTCGAGCCGAGCACGGCATCAAACAGCGGCATGATGTGATTGCCGGACAAGGTGAAAACGTTGGCGCAGCCCGCCCGTTCGAGGCTGCGCACGACGATATCGGCGCCGCGGATCTCAATCGACATGATGGAACCTCCGGCTGCTCACCATGGGCCGAGCCTCATAGCGCGCGGCAACGACGGTCGATAGCCGGAGCGCTCCTCATTGCAAAACTCCGGTCTCGATCGAAAACGAGGAGGGTTGCTCGCCGGCTTCGCTGACGCGGCGCATTTCGGCGAAGGCCGCTTCCAGGTTGCGGCAAACGCGCTCGGTATCGAATAGCGCGCTCTGCGGCCTCGCCTCGACAAGCTTGCGCCTGAAGCGCGCCAGCTCTGCCGGATCGCGGGCCAGCGCAAGCGCCAAGGCCTCGTAGTGCTCGAGCGACGTGGTGACGAGTTCGGGCATGCCGATCCCCTGCAGCAGGCTTGCCGCCATGCGTGCCGCGTAGGCGCGGCCGCAACAGGTGACGACAGGTAGGCCGGCCCAGAGCGCGTCGTTGCAGGTGGCCCCGCCATTGTAGGGGGCCGTATCGAGAAAGAGATCGGCGGCGAGCTGGCGGTTGAGAAAGCTCACGTAGTCGACGCGCGGGGCAAAGATCAGGCGCGCCGGATCGATCTGGTTTTGGCGCGCTGCCTCTTTAAGATTGGCGTCCGCCCAGCGATTGTCGGCCACCAGCCAAAGCACGCTGTGCGGCACGGCGCCGAGCAAGCGCATCCAAACCTCGAAGATGGCCGGTGTGATCTTGTAGGTATTGTTGAAGCAGGCGAACACAAACGCGTCCTCGGGCAGGCCGAGCTTGGCTCGCGGTTCTGCCCGCGTCGGCAGCGGCCGCTTGCTGTCGCTCACCTGGAAGCAATCGGGCAAGTACACCAATTTTTCGCTGAAGCAGGGGTGCTGGTCCTCCGGGACGATGCAGCGGTCGACGATGGCGTAGTCGATGAAGTCGGCACCCATAGTCGCGGGGTAGCCGAGATAGGCGACCTGCGCCGGCACCGGCCGCCACGCCAGCGCGCGGCTGCGGCTACCCTCGGTGTGGCCGTCGAGGTCGACGACGACGTCGATCTCCAAGGCGCGCAGCTGCTCGGCGATCGCCGCATCGGCGAGCGGGCTGACATCGATGAAGTGATCACAGGCCAGCGAGACCCTGCGGCGCAGGGCGCTCTTGTCGTCGGGGCCCGCGGAGATGGCAAACACCTCGAATTGCCCACGGTCGTGGCGTTCGATCAGGTCGACGACCAAGCGCGCGGCGGGGTGTTCGCGCAGGTCGAAGGAGAAGTATGCGAGCTTGAGGCGCGGGTGGCCATACCTCTCTCCCTTCCACAACGCGGGATAGCCGCTGCCGATGGCGTGGCTCAGGTAGGCTCGGGCCGCTTTATGCTGCAGCACTGGGTCATCGGCGGTGGCAAGGAGGGGAAAGGGCGGAGCATTGAAGGAGGCCCGACCTGCCCGCTCAAGCAGCGCTTGTGCCTGCGGCGCCGCTTGCTGCCAGGCGCACATCTGGTGGCAGACCTGCACATACTGCAAAAGCGCGTGACAGTCCTCGCCCATGTGTTCGAGGGCGCGGCGGTAGCTGGCCGCCGCGGCCTCGAGGTCTCCGGCGGCGGCAAGCGCGTTGCCCAGGTTGTGGTGGGCAACGCCGTTCTCGGGCCGCAGCTCAAGGGCGCGCCGATAGGCAGCGGCGGCGCGGCCCATTTGCCGGCGGGCACTCAAGGCGCTGCCGAGGCTCACGTGTACATCGGCGTCATCGGGTCTGAGGTCGACGGCGCGCTCAAGCGCCGCCACGGCTTCGTCCTCGCGCCGCAGCGCCAACAACGCGTCGCCGAGGCCGCGATAGGCCTCGGCGAAGTTGGCGTTAACCGCGATCGCCTGGCGAAAGGCGGCGACGGCATCTTCCGCGCGGTGCTGGGTGGCGAGCGCTGTGCCGAGGTTGTTGTGGGCCTTGGCATAGTTGGGCCGGATCTCCAGCGCGCGCCGGCAGGCCTGAGCCGCCTCATCTGAGCGACCGAGTGCGATCAGGACATTGCCCAAATTGTTGTAGGCTTCCGCGTAGTCGGGTTTTAGCGCGATCGCGTGCTGATGGCTGGCGAGGGCTTCCTCGCGCCGACCGAGGTCGGCCAGCGCATTGCCGAGGTTGCTATGCGCCTCGGCGAAATCGGCTTTGAGTTCGACGGCACGCTGGAAGCTCTTGAGCGCCTCCTGCGGCCGTTTTGCGGCCAGCAGCGCGGTCCCCAGATTATTGTGCGCGCCGGCAAAATTGGGCTCGAGCGTGAGCGCCCGTCGGATGAGCTCGATGCCTTCGCCGGCCGGCTTGCGCGCGCTCAACAGCACGCCCAGAAGGTGCAGGGCGTCGAAGTCGTTGGGAGCGACGGCGAGGACGGCCCGGTAAAGCTGGGCCGCCTGCTCGAGTTTGCCGCTGCGATGCAGCGCCATGGCTCGGCGAATGGCCTCGCCCTTGCTGAGCGCCGGCGGGGCTGTCGGGGAAGGCTTGCTCACGCGAGGAGGTTCCGGGCTGGCCTCAAAATGCGGGACGCACGCGGCCTGGCGCGAGCGGCGAGTGGTTTTATCAGCGTCGGCGCCGGCACGGCGAGCAAAAATGCGCTTTCCCGCGGGCAGCCCCCTGGCGCGGGGGTGAGGGAAGCGGCGCCTGCGGCCCGCCGGGGATTGCGGCCCCGATGCCGGCTGGCCTTGACGGCTTGAGGCCGAATGTCCCAACAAGACCGCGAACGCGTTTGTCAGTTGCCCCCCGAGCGGAGAGCGTGTCCATGCGCCTGTTTGCGGCTACCCTTGCGACCGAGACCAATACCTTCTCGCCGCTGCCGACCAGCCTTGCCTCCTATCGGGAGGGCGTGTTCCTGCGTCCCGGAGAGCACCCCGATGATGCACCGCGCATGTGCACCGCGCCTCTGTTCGTGGCGCGCCAGCGCGCCGAAAAGGAGGGTTTCAGCCTGATCGAGGGCAGTTGTTTTGCTGCCAGTCCGGCGGGCACGACCAACCGCCAGGACTACGAGCTGATGCGCGATGAAATCCTCGATCAGCTGCGCCGCGCGCTACCGCTCGACGGGGTGCTGCTGGGTCTGCACGGTGCCATGGTGGCCTACGGCTACGACGACGTCGAAGGCGACATCCTTGAGCGCGTGCGCGCGATCGTTTCTCCCGGCTGCGTCATCGGCGTCGAGCTCGATCCGCATTGCCATCTCACTTTGAAGCGCGTGCAACTTTCCGACGTTATCGTTTTGTACAAGGAGTTTCCCCACATCGATGTGGTCGAACGCGCCGAGGACGTCCTCGATCTGGTGCTGGCGCAGCTGCGCGGCCAAATTAAGCCGGTCATGTCGGTTTACGATTGCCGGCAAATCCAGAGCTATCCGACGACGCTGCCGCTGATGCGCGGCTTTGTCGATAAGATCAAGGCGCTGGAGGGCAAGGATGGCATTCTGTCCATCTCAATCGGTCATTGCTTTCCCTATGCGGACGTGCCCGAACTCTCCGCGCGCGTGCTCGTGATCGCGGATGGTGCCAAGACCAAGGCCGATGCCCTGGCGCGTGAACTGGGCGAGGAATTGGTGGCCATGCGCGGCAAGACGCTGCCCGAGTACCTCGACATCGACGCGGCCATCACGGCCGGCCTTGCTTGCAAGGACGGGCCGGTGGTGCTGGCCGAGCCAGCCGATAACGCCGGCGGCGGCGCCCCGTCCGACAATACCAGCATCCTGCGCGCGCTTGTGGCGCGCGACGTGCCGGATGCTGGCATCGGCCCCGTTTGGGATCCGGTCGCCGTCAGGCTCGCCTTTGACGCGGGGGTCGGCGCCAGCTTAGCCCTGCGCCTGGGCGGCAAGACCGGACCGGCGTCCGGCCAGCCGTTCGATGCCGAGGTGACCGTCCTGGGCCTTGCCCGGGAGGCCTGGCAAAGCTTCGGACCCACCAAGGTTCCCGTCGGCGACTGTGCCGCCGTGCGGATCGGCGGTGTCGATGTCGTTCTGATCAGCAACCGCACGCAGGCCTTGGGCCTCGAACTCTTCCGCAATGTTGGCATCGAGCCGACGCGCAAGCGGCTGTTGGTTGTCAAATCGACCAACCATTTCATGGCGGCGTTTGGGCCGATTGCGACAAAGGTGCTTTATGTCGATAGCGATGCCCCGCTCGCGCGCGACTATCGCCGGGTCCCCTATCGTCGCATTCAGCGTCCCATCTGGCCGCTCGATGAGGTCACCCATCCGGGCCTGATCTACTAAAGTGGACACGGCTGCGCGCCGGCGGGGCGAGGCCCGCCACATGGTCCGCCCGCGCCTTTTTCGCTAGAGTAGTTTTAAGGAGAGCGCGCCGGGGCAGGCGTGGTCTCGGGCAAGATGGCAAGACCCGGCACGACCGCATGGACAAAAAGCTCCTCGATGACTGCTTTCTGAGCGACCGGGCTCGCCTGCGTCACGACGAGGCGCTCGCGATCCTGCGCGCACGCATCGGCGCGGTGGTGGGCCGCGAGCGCCTGGCGCTGCCCGCCGCCTTGAACCGGGTGCTTGCGGAAGCGGCGATCGCGTCCCAGAACGTGCCCGCGCACACCAATGCCGCCGTCGACGGCTATTCCTTTGCGGCCGCTGATTATCGCTTGGACGCGGCGACCACGCTGGCGCTGAGCGGGCGGGCCGCGGCGGGGCACCCGCGTGCCGGCGTGCCGCCGCCAGGCAGTGCGGTGCGCATTTTCACGGGCGCGGTCATGCCCGCCGGGCACGACACCGTGGCAATGCAAGAGGACGCACGCACCGCGGTCGAGAACGGGCGGGACGTGGTGACCATTCCAAGCGGGCTCAAGCCACAGGCCAACGTGCGCAAGGCGGGGGAGGATGTCAAAGCCGGTGAAACGGTGCTCGGCCCGGGCGCGGTGCTCAGACCGCAGGACTTGGGCGCGCTCGCCGCCTTGGGCCTCGCCGAGGTCACCTGCTTTGCGCGCCTTAAAGTCGCGCTCCTCGCCAGTGGTGATGAGATCGTGCGGCCACCAAACGCGCTCAAGGCGGGCCAGGTCTACGATGCCAACACGCCCATGCTACTGGGCCTCATTGCCGGCGCCGGCGCGACAGCCGTCGATCTCGGCGTGTTGCCGGACGATGCGGCCACGGTGCGGCAGCGCCTGGCCGAAGCTGCCGCGGCCTACGACGTCATTATCACCTCGGGCGGCGCCAGCCTTGGCGAGGAAGATCACATGGTGGCCGCACTCGACGCGCTCGGTAAGCGGCACCTCTGGCAGCTTGCCATCAAACCCGGGCGGCCCATGACCTTTGGTCAGATCGGTGATGCCGTCGTCGTCGGCCTGCCGGGCAATCCGGTCGCCGTGTTTGTCTGCTTTCTGCTCTACGTGTGGCCTCTGCTGCGCCGTTTGGGCGGCGCGCCATGGCCCGAGCCACGTCGCTTTCTGTTGCCGGCACGCTTCGATTTTCCCGCTCGCAAGATAGGGCGCCGTGAATTCTGGCGTGGCAGCCTCGTGGCGGAACCGCAGGGATTGGCCGTGGCCAAGTTTCCGCGCGACGGGTCGGGCTTGATCTCGGGTCTGCGCGCCGCCGACGGCCTGATCGAGATCCCCGAGGATGTATCGGGGGTGGCCTGGGGTGACCCGGTCGCCTTCTTGCCCTTTTCCGAATTCGGCATTAGCGCGCGTTGAACGGACGCCGGCGGCCCGCAGGTGCCCTGCCGGTGTGGCCAGTGCGGCAAAAAACAATTCCTTATCAATAGCTTATCTGTGTGCTTCAGTAAGCGCTTATTTGCCCGCTTGCGAATAGGTCAGTATTGCTGACATATTAATTCCCGGGCCAAGAACCGGGAGCCAGCCATGACCATCAGCGGGCAAATGCCGGCCTGGGAGCCGCGCTATGCGCGTCGCGCCGAGCGCATGGTCGCCTCGGAAATTCGCGAGCTCCTCAAGGTGCTCGAGCGACCCAACATCGTCTCCTTTGCCGGCGGCATTCCCGATCCTGCACTTTTCCCCGTGGCCGAGATCGCCAGCGCCTATGCCGAGGTGCTCTCGGGCTCCGGGTCCGCCGGCGCCGGTTTGCAATACTCGGTGAGCGAGGGCTACGCGCCGCTGCGGCAGTGGATCGCCGGCTACATGGGGCGCCTCGGCGTGCCCTGCGGCCAGGACAACATCGTCATCACCAATGGCGCGCAGCAAGCTCTCGAGTTCCTGGCTCGCCTACTCCTGTCGTCCGGCGACACGGCGCTCGTGACAACGCCGACCTACCTCGGCGCGCTGCAGGCGTTCGCCGCCTACGAGCCGCGCTATGATGAACTGAGACCCGAGCAGGGAAACCGGACCCCGCAGTCCTATCTCGCGGCGGCTGGTGCCGGCGGTGGGGCGGTAAAATTTGCCTATGTCGTGCCCGACTTCGCCAACCCGACCGGCGCGACGCTATCGCCCGCGGCGCGCGAAGGTCTGCTCGATTTGGCTGAGCAGCTCGACATTCCCATTCTCGAGGACGCAGCCTATAGCGCGCTGAGCTTCGAGGGCGGGCCGAGAGCCTCGATCCTGGCCCGCGACATTCAACGCTGCGGCAGCATCGAGGCGGCGCGCACGTTTTACTGCGGCACATTTTCCAAAACCCTGTCGCCGGGCCTGCGGGTCGGTTGGATCGTCGGGCCGCGCCCCTTGATCCGGCGTCTGGTGCTCATCAAACAGGCTTGCGACCTCAACAGTGCCACCCTCAATCAGATCGTGATTCACCGCGTGGCCGAGACCGTGTTCGAGCGCCAGGTCGCGGCGGCGCGCGCGCACTACCGACGCCGACGCGATCGCCTGCTGACGGCGCTCGCGCGCGAGATGCCGAAGGGGTGCCACTGGAGCGAACCGGAGGGCGGCCTGTTCGTATGGTTGCGCCTGCCGAACGGGTTGGACAGCGCTTGCCTGCTCGGGCGCGCCGTCGAGGAGGCCGGGGTTGCCTTCGTGCCTGGGGCCGCCTTCTACTTTGATCGCAGTGGTCACGACCACCTTCGCCTCTCCTATTCGCTCGCCAGTGAGCCGGAGATCGACGCCGGCATGGCCCGGCTGGCGGCGCTCATTCGCGCGATGGCCCCGAGTTGACAGCGGGCCCGCCGCTCGCAACCATCCCCCCGCAATCCGCTCACAGTTCTGCTGCTCGCGGGAGCGGGAGGGAAGAGCAAGGAGAGGGAGCGATGAGCAACATGGCGTTTACCCGGCGTCGGCTGGGCGGCACCCCGGTGTTGACGAGCGCGCTCGGCTTCGGCGGGGCGCCGATCGGCGGCTTTCGCTTCGCGCTGAGCGATCAGCAGGGGGCGGAGGCGCTGGGGGGAGCCTTCGACGGCGGCATTCGCTATTTCGACACCTCGCCCTATTACGGCTATGGCCGCAGCGAGCTCCTTTTCGGCTATGCGTTGCGCCCGCACCCGCGCGATGACTACGTGCTCTCCAGCAAGGTCGGCCGCTACATGACGCCGCTTGCCCCCGGCGAGAGCGTGGCGGGCTGGCGTCCCGGCGGGCTGCCGTTCAAGGCGACCTTCGATTACAGCCGCGAGGGTACCCTGCGCTCGCTCGAACAGTCGCTGCTGCGCTTGGGCCTGGCGCGGATCGATATCGCCCTGATCCACGACGCTGACGTGCATACGCACGGCAGTCAGGCCGAAGCCGATCGGCGCTTTGCGGAGGCGATGGCGGGCAGCTATCCCGCGCTGGTGGAGCTCAGGCGTGCCGGCGTGATCAAGGCCATCGGCGTCGGCCTCAATGAAACCGCCATGAGCTTGCGCTTCGCCCGCGAGGCCGATCTCGACTGCATCATGCTGGCGGGGCGCTACACCCTGCTGGAGCAGGGAGCGCTCGATGCGCTCTTGCCCCTGTGCGAGAAAAAAAACATGTCGATCTTGCTAGCGGCGCCGCTCAATTCGGGAATTCTCGCCACCGGGGCGCGCGCCGGTGCCACCTATGACTATAAGCCTGCCCCGCCGGAGATCCTCGATAAAGTGCGGCGCATCGAGGAGGTCTGCCGGCACCACGGCGTCGATCTTACCACCGCCGCGCTGCAGTTTCCGTTGGCCCACCCGCGCCTGGCTTCGATTGTCGTGGGCGCGCTCACGGCGGGCGAAGTGCGCGAAAATATTGCACGCCTCGCCGCTCCGGTCCCCTCGGATTTGTGGCGCGAGCTGAAGCACGAAAAATTGCTGGCTGAGGCCGCGCCCGTGCCGGACTGAGGCGATCGTGCCGGGCGTCAGGCCTGCGCGCGATGCGGTGTTGCTGGCAGGCCTCAGGCCGCCTGCTCGCTGCCAAGCTTTTCGAGCGGACCCAGCTCCTTTTCCAGCATCGGTCGCACGCGCTCGGCGAAAGCTTGGATAGAATGCAGTGCCGTGCGCTGTGGCGAGGCGCCGGCCTGGAAGTGCAGCAGCATGTGCCTGGGTTGCGCCGCGCGCACGAGCGCGGTCAGGCGCTCGGCCACGGTATCCGCATCGCCGACGAGCACGTGCTTGGCCAGGTCTTCGCTCGAGGGCTCGTTGCGGTAAGGTTTCTCGACCAGCATGACGCCATCGATCAGTTCTTCGCGAAAGCGCAGGCTTTGCGAGAGGCGGATCTGATGGCGTACATTGTCAATGAAGTCTTGCGCTTCCGCCTTGGTCTTGGTGATGCACATATGTCGCAGCGGCGCGATTGCCACGCGTCCTCGGTCAAGGCCCTCCGCGGCGTAGATATCAGCCAGGCGCCTGCGCACCTCGAGCAACTGGGCGACGCTGGCATGGCGTGGCGTCAGCATCACCGTCCAGCCTTTGCGCGCCGCCATCTGGTGCAACTGCGCATTGTCGCCGGCGACCCAAATTTCCGGCGGAGGACCGAGCGGGCGGGAGGCAATGTGGGTTTCGGGTAAGCGGAAGTATCTGCCCTGGTAGCTGAAGGTGTCGCGGCTGAAGGCGAGTTCCAGCATTTCCATGAATTCGAAGAGCTTGGGCACGGAGTGCTCTAACTGCTCGCCAAAGCGCTCGAACTCGTAGGGCTGGTAGCCACTTCCCACCCCCAGCACGAGCCGGCCGTGGGTCAGGGCATCGACCATGCCGATTTCCGAAATCAACCGCACGGGCTGGTAGAGCGGCGTCACCACCACCGCCGAGCCCAACCTGATGCGCGCCGTTTCGCCCGCCAGCCGCGCCAGCATCATCAAGGGCGAGGGACACACGCAATAGTTGGAAAAGTGATGCTCGGCGAACCAGGCAATTTCAAAGCCGTTGGCCTCGGCCGCCTTCACCTGCTCGATGGCGTTATCGTAAAGCTCATGCGCCTTGGCGCCGGGCGTGCGGTAGCCCATCAGGTTGAATTGGCCGAAGTGCATCAACGCCTTCCTCGCAGGTCATGTCGCAGGTCATGTCCCGTCGCGCGGGGGCGCACAGTAAGGCATGGGGGGCAGGGCTCAGCAACGGCAAGCTGGAGGCCCAGCGCGGCGGCGCTCAGGCGCCATTTGCCCGGCCCGCGCTCCCGAACGCCGGGCCGTCGGCGACGAGGCCGCCGGCGACCCAGTGCGGTCCATCGGCCTTGATCGAGGATACCACGGCGAAGAGCAGCGCTGCCGTCAGGACCCCGCCAATGATAATCATTTTCATTTTCTGTTCCTTAACCGATCGGTTGCCTCGAGCCTGTGCGAGGCGCGGCGGTTGTCTCTTTCAAGCGCCTGATATGGCGTCAACGGACGGCCAGAAAAGGCCGTGTCACAGGGCCGTGACGAGGTTTGAACCGGTTTTAGAGGCGCAGGTCGAGCTCAGCTCGAGCGTCCCGGGTTGTAGCGGTGCTTCAAGCGCCACTCGGACAGAAAGTAGGAGAGCTCATCGTCGATCTTGTCCGGGAGCACGATGTGCACCGTTACCAGCTGGTCGCCCGTGTTAGCGCTGGCGCCATTGCGGACGCCCTTGCCTTTGAGGCGGAACACGCGCCCCGAGCTGGTGCCCTTGGGGATCGTCAGCTGCACACGTCCAGAGATGGTTGGCACCTCGACCTTGGCGCCGATCACCGCCTCATCGAGGGCGATCGGCAAATCGAGGGTGATATCGTCGCCTGAGCGCTTGAACTGCTGATGCGGGCGCACGCGCACCTCGACCAGCGCATCGCCGGGCTCATTACCGCGGCCGGCGGGCCCGCCTTTGCCGCGCAGGCGCAGGATCTGCCCGTCGGCGACGCCTTCGGGCACGTTGAGATCGAGCACCCCGCCTTCGGGCATGGTTACGCGCTTGGTGGTCCCGTTGACGGCCTCCAGAAAATCGACCTCCAGCGTGTAGCGAATGTCCTGCCCTCGCATGCGGAAGGGTGCGCCGGCATCGGCGCCGCGCCCTGCCCGCATGGAGCCAAACAGATCGGAGAAAATGTCGCCGAAGCCGAACTCGTCACCGGCACGGCCAGCCCCCGTGCGGCCGCCGAACGGGTTGCCGCCGGCATGGGCGCGTTGATAGCCGCGGCGCTGCTCGCCGTTGGCGTCGATCTCGCCGCGATCATACTGCTTGCGCTTTTCGGGGTCGCCCACGATGTCGTAGGCCGCCGACACCTTCTTGAACCGCTCCTCGGACAAGGCCTGGTTGCTGGGGTTGAGGTCCGGATGCAGCTCCTTCGCGAGTTTCCGATAGGTGCGGCGGATCTCTTCGTCGGTTGCCGTGCGCGGCACGCCTAGCACCTTGTAAGGATCTTCAGCCATTGCAACGTCCATCCGGTCCAGCTCACTGTCGACCCTAAGATAGGATCGTGGCGTCCGTGCGCCAATCTATAGGCGCTCTCGGCGCCATCAACACGGGGCGGCGGCCCGGCCGGAGGCCTTGCCGGAGCGGTGCCCCTTATGCCGCCAGGCGCACCTCGGGCACGCGTTCCAACAGGCTTGCCAACACGGCAAAACGCCGGCGCAGGCGCTCGCCATCGAGCGCGGCATAGGCCCTTGGCAGGGTCAGAACCAAGCGATCTCGCTCGTAGGACAGGGTGATTTCATCGACAATACCGGGGCGGCCGATGGAAAGCATGTGGGCAGCGCGAATCGCTGCTCCGATGATCCGGGCACGCCGGTATTGCTTTTTGCTGACCAGGTCCTTGAGCCGGTCCGACAATTTGCTGTCGGCGTTGGCATCGGCGGCCGTGCCGATGTGGCGGAAGTAGATGGCAAGCGCCAAAAATACGCGACCGGGATGGTCGATGCCTCCCAGCGCGGTATGCGCGATTAGGTTCAGGCTCTGCTCCCCCCGATAGTCGGGGTGGGCACGCCAGCTGATGTCGGACAAGAGACAGGCGGCATGCCGCAGCCGCTGTTCCTCCTCGGTTTCCTTCGGGCCCGGCGGCTCGAACAAGGCATCGGTCCAGGTACACAGCTCTGCCGCATGCTCGGCCGAGCGCGAGCGCAATTCGGCGTAGTCCGCACAAAACGACAGCAGCGGATCGCGCCGGCGTTCGCTGTCCGACAACAGGCTGTAGAGCAGTCCCTCGCGGATGCCGAACACCGAGAAGTGTACTTGCCTCGGCTTGAGGCGCTTCAAGAGCCGCTCCAGCACCAGCGCGCCAAAGGGAAGCACCTCGCGGCGCGGCCGCGGAATATCCTCAATGCCAATCAGGGTGGAAAGGCGCTTGGTCTTGCGGATGTCCTCGCAGAAGGCGATCGCCTCCTCCGTCGGCATTGCATAGCCGTGCATGACGCGCAGGGGATATTCCACTTCCTCCATGTGCAGCCTGGCGATCGCGCGCCAGGCGCCGCCCACTGCGTAAAAGGCGCGATCGTTTCCGTCTTCCAGCCAGCGAACCCGCGCCAGCTGCTCATCGACGAGGTCGACGGCCTTGTCGATGCGGCCGGCCGAAGCGTCGATCAGGCGCAAGCCGCCGAGCGGCAGCGTGGCCGCCTGCCGCAGGGCATCGACGTTGATGTCGATGAGCTCGAGGCTGCCGCCGCCGAGGTCGCCCGCGACGCCGTCGGGTGCCCTGAAGCCCATCATGATGCCTTGCGCGGCGAGCGCCGCTTCCCGTTCGCCCGACAGCACTTGGATGGGGGCGCCGAGCACCGCCTCACCGCGCACGATAAAGTCGGGACCGTCGGCGGCCTCGCGGCAGGCGGCGGTGGCAATCGCGCGTACGTTTTTGACGCGCAGAATGCGATTGATGGCGCGAAAGCGCCCGAGCGCCGCCAAGGCGCGCTCGACGCTTTCGGCTCCGAGGCGGCCGGTGGAGGCCACCTGCCGGCCGAGGCCGCACAGCACCTTTTCGTTGAAGATCGGCGTCGGGCTTCGGACCGCCCCCTCATAGACGACGAGCCGCACGGAATTGGAACCGATATCGACGACGCCGATCGGCTCAAGCTCACCCCTGCGCCAAAAATCGGCGTTATCCCGCGTCAAGCCCTAGCGCCCTTTGCCGCTTGTTGGTCTAGGCAACGCTGAACCGGCGCGGTGAGCTATCCTTCAATGACTGCCCGCGCCCGGAAAGACTCGGGTTCGTCATGAAATACTCATGTGCATTAAATGGCTCCTCGCCCGCGCTCGGCCCGATTCGTTCGGAGGTGCCATCGGCCAAGACGCGCCAGCTTTGCTCATTATCTTTCAGGTTGGCAACCATGATTTGATCGAGGATCTGCTCGTGCACCGTCGGGTTGGTGATCGGCACCATGACCTCAACGCGACGGTCTAGGTTGCGCGGCATCATATCCGCGGAGCTGATATAGACCAGGGCCTTGGGCGCTGGCAAACCATGCCCGGCGCCGAAACAATAGACGCGGCCGTGCTCGAGGAAGCGGCCGATGATGCTCTTGACCCGGATGTGCTCGGAAATTCTCGGGATGCCTGGGCGCAGGCAGCACACCCCCCGCACGACGAGGTCGATCTCGACGCCGGCCTGGCTCGCTTCATAGAGCGCGTCGATGATCTGCCCGTCGACCAGCGCGTTCATCTTCATCCAAATCGCCGCCCGCCGCCCCGCTTTGGCGTGTGCGATCTCATCACGAATGTGCCCCAAAATGCGGGCGCGAATGCCATGCGGTGAGACGGCCATCACCTCGATCTCCGCCGGCTCGGCGTAGCCGGTGACGAAGTTGAAAATGCGCGTCACGTCCCGGCCCACGACCGGGTCCGCGGTGAAGAAGGAAAGGTCGCTATAAATCTTGGCATTGACCGGGTGATAGTTGCCGGTGCCGATGTTGCAGTAGGTGGCAAGTTCGCCGCCCTCCCGGCGCACGATCAGGCCGAGCTTGGCGTGGGTTTTGAGCTCGATAAAACCGTAGACCACGTGCACGCCCGCGCTCTCTAGGTCTCGTGCCCAGCGGATGTTGGCTGCTTCATCGAAGCGCGCTTTGAGCTCGACCACGGCGGTCACGGATTTGCCGAGATCGGCGGCCTCTTTCAACGCCTGCACGATCGGGCTGTCCTTCGAGGTGCGGTAGAGCATCCACTTGATGGCGAGCACATTGGGATCGGCGACCGCCTGACGCAACAGCTGCACGACGACGTCGAAGGATTCGTAGGGGTGGTGTACCACGATGTCCTTCTTGCGGATGGCCGCGAAGCAGTCGCCGTTGAACTCGCGAATGCGCTCCGGAAAGCGAATATTGAGCGGCTTGAAGACGAGATCGGCCCGTTCCGCCACGATCAGCTGCGAGGTATCGGCGAGGCCAAGCATGCCTTCCTTGACGAAAATGGCATCCTCGCTGAGCTCGAGCTCCTGCACGACGAAGCGCTGCAGACGCGCCGGCATCTGTCCGTCGATCTCGAGGCGAATGACGTTGCCGCGGCGTCGCCGTTTCAGCGCCGTTTCGTAGAGTGCCACCAGGTCCTCGGCTTCCTCCTGGACCTCGATGTCGCTGTCGCGTAAGACCCGGAAGGCGCCTTGGCTGCGCGCCAGGAAGCCCGGGAATAGGCGCGCCAGGAACATGGCGATCACGGATTCGATGCGGATGAAGCGGTGCGGCGCGGGCTCATCGCCCTCCAGCCGGGTGGTAGGTTCCGGTAAGCGCACAAAGCGCGCGAGCTGACCCGGGATTGGCAGCAGCGCGTGCATGGTCTTGTTGTCGCGCTCGCGACGCAGCTCGACGCCGACGGTCAGTCCCCTATTCTGGATGAACGGGAAGGGATGGGCGGGATCGACGGCGATCGGCGTCAGAATAGGTAAATGGTGCGCCAGGAACTGGCGCTCGAGCCAGTCGCGGTCGGGCGGCTGGAGGTCTTTGGGTTCGACGATGTGGATGCCCACGGTTGCCATCTCGGCCTTGAGCGCGTTCCAGCAGGCTTGCTGATCGCTGGCGAGCGCCCCCGCAAAGCGCGTGATCTCGGCGAGCTGCTGGGCCGGGGTCAGCCCATCCTGGCTCGGCTGCACTACGCCGGCGCTCACCTGGCCGTAGAGTCCGGCCGCGCGCACCATGTAGAATTCGTCGAGGTTGGAGGCGGAGATCGACAAAAAGCGCAGGCGCTCGAGCAACGGATGGCGCGTGTTACGCGCCTCCTCTAAGACCCGGCGGTTGAACTGCAACCAGGACAGTTCGCGGTTGTAAAAGCGACCCGGCCCGAGCGTCGAGACGTCCGGGGCAGCCGCTTCCGCTGTCTGCTCCTTTTCCCGTTGACGAGGTTTTGCCGAGCTCATGCCCATCCTTCAGTCTGCAGACAAGATCGCCTAAGGCCACCGCGGTCCCGCGTGACCAAAAGCATACAATTTTGCAAAGACGAAATGAAGATTTGATGACGCCGGGCTGCTGCTACGCCGGGGTGCGGTGGCTGCGGGCGAGGATTTCCCCGGCCAGGCTGCGCGTTATGCGACGGTGGGTGGCCATGGCGGCGCGGTCGAGCTCGGCGACGATGGCGGCGGCCGCGGCCATCGATTGTTCCATGTGCAGCGCGAGATGGGCAACCACGTGCGGTTCCACGCTGAGCTGACGATCGGCGAAGTGCTTAACGAGTACGGCGCGCAGCAACGCCGGATCAGGCGGGGCGATCTCGACAAGCGGGAGCGCGCGCAGGCGCGAGCGCAGATCGGGAAGGGCAACGCTGAGCGCCCCGGGAGCAAGACGCGAGGTCAGGAGCATCGAGCCGCCGCTTTCGCGGGCGAGGTTGAGCAGGTGAAACAAGGCGCGCTCGCTGCCGATCCCGGCGTGCAGGTCCTCCACCAGGATGGCCCGCCCGGCACGCGCCACGTCGGCCTCCGACAGGCGCGCCCCGATCAGGGCCGCCGCACTGGATTTGAGGCGCCAGACGTTGGCCAGGTGCGTCTTGCCGGCACGCGCCGGCGCAAGCACGAGCACGGCGTGATCGCTCCAGTGTGGCCAGCGGTCGATCATGGCCGCGGCGGCCTGATTGGAAGCGCTGACGAGGAAATCTTGCGCGCCGAGAGCCGGGCGCTGTGGCAGATCGAAAACGAGCTGATCGGGCGTCGCTCTCATGACGCGGGGACCGTTTTGAAGGATGCGGGACGGGATGCTGTGATGCGGTGCACCGTGCTGGCTCGCTTTGCCTGTTGTCCTTGGCAGCGCAGGGGATAGCGGCTCAGGCCGGAGGCCCCTTGCCGGTCTCGTAACCTGTCATATGCATAAACCAATCCCGCAGGTAGGCCGCCAGCGAAAGCAGCGTCAATGCTCCCGTAATCCACACCAGCGCCGATCGTGAAGCCTCGAGCTGAAGCGCAAAAGCGTTATTGGCGAGCACGGCCGCGGCGAGCACGATTTGCGCCACCGTATTGAGTTTGCTGATCGCCAGGGGTTTGATGGGAATCGGCTGATCGAGCACCAAAGCCAGCAAAACGGCGACAACGATTAGAATGTCGCGGCTGACGACGGCAATGACCAGCCAGAGCGGCAGCTCGTTGCGCACGCCAAGTGCGATGAAAATACTGACGATCAGCAGCTTGTCGGCCAACGGATCCAGGTAGGCCCCGAGCTCGCTGCGCCAGTCAAAGCGCTTGGCGAGATAGCCGTCGACGGCGTCACTGAGGCCGGCCAGTAGGAACACGACGAAGGCGGCCACGCTGCGCTCCGATACCAACAGATAAAAGAGTACCGGCACGGACATGACGCGCCCAAGCGTGATGGCATTGGGGATATTCGCGAGCAAGAGCACCCCAGGCGTTGCTGTGGGCCCGCCCTGGCGCCCCGCCGCGGGCGGCGAGCACGGACGAAGCCTCTGGCGTCAATGCTAGGCCCGGCCCACGCGCGCCGTCGAGCCTCTATTGCAAGGACAGGACCCACTTGCCCGCGACGTTCCGCAGACCCAATCCCTGCTGCGACAGGCTCTGGGCCAGACGCTCTGCGCCATCCGGATAGCGCAAGGTCACGCGCGCGCCGCGCGCAGACAGGCCGGCGACCTCCAGTTCTTCCACGCCGGGAATCGCGCTCAGTTTGCGGCTGATCTCCTGCCATTCGCCCATGCCGCGAAACTCAACCGCGATCAACAGATCGCCCGCGGCCGCGGTCCCGCCGGCACCGCCGGCGCGAATGGCCTTCCAGCGACCCTCCAGAATGCCCAAGAGCACCACGGCGGCCAATTCGCTGGTATAGGCGGGATCCGTGCGATCGAGCCGAAAAGCACGCTTCAGCGTGAAGGCGCCGACGGCGTCGCGTCCGGTGAGCGTCACGTTGAGGCGCCCCTGGGCCGGGTCCGGCGCAGCGGCGGCGAGCAGCACCAATTCACTTTGGTAGGCGCGTGCGAGGCTGCGCAGGGTCCCCCCGTCACCGGCAATGAGGGCGTTCACGGTCTCTCCCGTCACCTCCGCCTTCAAGGGTTGCAGTTTGCCCGGCGTCAGGGCGTGCTCGAGATCGAGCCCATTCCACACCGCGCTCCAGGCGGCATCCGTCTTGGCGGGTGCGCCGGGCGTCACCCAGACCGGGATCAGTGTGACGGGCGGTGCCTGCTCGTCCGTGAAGGGGATGCCTTCGCGCCGCAACAGGTCGCGCACCCCCTTCGACTGGAAGGAAAAATCGAGGTTGGCGATGTAGTCGGTGGCCGAATTGCGCTCCGCGCGCACCTTGACACCCTCGATCAAGTCGCCCGCGCGCACGCTTGGCAGCTGCTTGAGGCGCGCAAAGGCTGTGACCGGAACCAGCCGGCGCAGCAGGGACCGGAAGGCTGCCTGTTGACCCTCATTGAGGGCCCGGTCCTTGGCCGCGACGGCGTTATCAGCCCGGGCCTCGACCGGATAGTTGCCGACCGTGAAGACGGTCTCGGCCCCCACCGCCACCGAGAGGCCCGCAACCGACGCGGCCGCCGCCCCCAGGAGGGTGGCGGCAACGGTCAAGACTAGGCTTCCGCCCCGGCCACGGGCTATGCCGCTCAGCCCACGCGTCTTCAGGTCGAGGGGGCGCATCACTTAGCTTCCAGCACGTGTTCCTCGCACTCTTCGTTCCGTTCCTTGGGCCGCCGCTGCCGTCCTGGGCCGGTACCTTCCTCCTTGGGCCGGCCCTCCTGTGGGCCGGCGCTCTGAGGCCCGAGCGGCTCTAGCCATCCCCAGCGCTCGTGCCGCAAACCCTACCGCTGCACGGACCGGTCTGCTATGCCGCAGCATCTTAGGCACCAATAGGCAAGCTTTAAGGCCATGCCAAGCCGCCCCCCGCAGGAGAAGCCTCACACCTACCGCGATTCCGGCGTCGACATCGATGTCGGCAATGCGATCGTGGAAGCGATCAAACCCTTGGCCAAGGCGACCCTGCGGCCCGGCGCGGACACCCAGCTGGGTGGCTTTGGGGGCCTGTTCGACCTCAAGGCCGCGGGTTTCAAAGATCCGATCCTGGTCGCCGCCAACGATGGCGTGGGTACCAAACTCAAGATTGCCATCGCCACGGGGCAGCATGCCACCATCGGCATCGATCTCGTCGCCATGTGCGTCAACGATGTGTTGGTGCAAGGGGCCGAGCCCTTGTTCTTTCTTGATTACTTTGCCAGCGGGAAGCTCGATCTGGCGACGGCGCGGGCCGTGATCGGGGGTATTGGCGAGGGTTGCAGGCTGGCCGGTTGCGCCCTGATCGGGGGCGAGACGGCGGAGATGCCGGGCCTTTATGCCGGGCAGGACTACGACCTCGCCGGCTTTTGCGTGGGTGCGGTCGAGCGCGGCGAGCTGTTGCCGCGGCCCGATATCGTGCCGGGCGACGCCCTGATCGGACTCGCTGCCGCCGGCGTGCACTCCAACGGCTACTCCCTGGTGCGCCGTTTGGTGGCGGCGGCCGGCACGGCCTGGGAGGCGCCCGCTCCCTTTGCGCCGACGACCGCGCTCGGCGCGGCGCTGCTGACGCCCACGCGCATCTACGTCAAGGGTGTACTTCAAGCCATCCGGGCGACGCGGGCCATCAAAGGCCTTGCGCATATTACCGGGGGTGGTCTCAGCGAGAATTTGCCGCGCATGCTACCGGCCGGCGTGGCCGCCCAGGTCGATCTCGGCGCCTGGCAGGTGCCCGCCGTGTTCCGTTGGCTGAAAGACGCCGGCAAACTCGAGGAGGCGGAGATGCTGCGCACCTTCAATTGTGGCATTGGTATGGTGGCCGTGGTCGCCGCCAGCGCGGTCTCAGACGTGATGGCGATCCTTGCTGCCACGGGATATGGCCCGAGCCTCATCGGCAACATCGAGCCGGGCCGGGGCGTGAAAGCGCCAGCCAAGGGCAAGGGTGAGGCGGAGGCGGTGCGCTACACGGGCCGCTTGGCATGGGCCGCGTGATGGCGAAAAAACGCCTTGCCATCCTGATCTCGGGCCGCGGCTCCAACATGATGGCGCTGGTGGCGGCGGCGCGCGCGGCAAACTATCCCGCCGAAGTTGCCGCCATCATCTCGAACCGCCCCGATGCGGCGGGCCTCGCCTGGGCCCGCGCCGAGGGGCTGCCGGTGACGCTGATCGATCATAAGGCGTACCCCTCGCGGGAGGCCTTCGATGCGGCCCTCGATCAGGTGTTGGTGGCCGCCGACGTCGAGCTCATCGCCTTGGCGGGTTTCATGCGCATCCAGAGCGCCACCTTCGTGCGCAAGTGGCAGGGACGACAGCTCAACATCCATCCCTCGTTGCTGCCGGCCTTCAAGGGCTTGAACCCGCACGCCCAGGCGCTGCAGGCGGGGGTCAAGATCTCCGGTTGCACGGTGCATTTCGTCAGCGAGGAGCTCGACGGCGGCCCCATCATCGCCCAGACGGCGGTGCCCGTCTGCGAGGGCGACAGCGCCGAATCGCTCGCCGCCCGCATCCTCGTGGCCGAACACGCACTTTATCCCGAGGCCCTGGCACTGGTTGCCACCGGCCGCACCCGGCTCAACGAGGGCCGCGTTCTCGTGCTCCCCGCCGGGTCAACCGCGGCGGCAAGACTAGCGCAACCTTAGCGTTTGGTTAATCGTGGCCACACCTTTCCACCAAAA
>Ga0075423_10000253_pt1 | contig 40345 bp, 36 predicted proteins | sample SoiMethybrSBSTD2_FD_80114 | JGI IMG/M metagenome (GOLD analysis project Ga0075423, IMG submission 80114) | Bulk soil microbial communities from a Populus tree surrounding site in Tennessee, USA - Soil MetaG P. TD hybrid SBSTD2 | ecosystem: Environmental > Terrestrial > Soil > Tree plantation...
CCCCAGGGAAGATGTGTTGCCGCTTACCGAAGAAGACTTCGAAAGTGGAAAAGTGGAAGAAGTGGAATAAGTGGAAAAGTGAAAGTGAAGAAGTTGTCAAGTTGCGAAGTGCGCCGGGTTGATCGCTTCACTTGGTTCTACTTCTCGACTTTCACTTTTTCCACTTGTTCCACTTTTCAACTTTTCCACTTCCGTAGCCGTCAGTTCCCGCCACTGTCCGACCCTGAGCCTGCTATCTGCGAGAGGCCCGATTCGTGTCCTCCTGAGCATCTCTACGGGGTGTCCGACTGCTTCGCACATCCGCCGCACCTGACGATTGCGCCCTTCGCGGATGGTGATCCGCAGCAGACCGTTGCCATCGCGCCGGCGTTCGTCGACGAGGATCACTGTGGCCGGCAGCGTGCGATGACCGTCGAGCGGGATGCCGCGACGGAGTCGATCGATCGCCTCGCGATCGGGCATGCCGGCCACGCGCGCTTCGTAGGTGCGCTCGACGCCGTGGCGTGGATGCGTCAGCCTCGCCGCCAGGTCGCCGTCGTTGGTCAGCAGCAGGAGCCCCTCGCTGTCGTAGTCCAATCGCCCGACCGGATACACGTATTCGCGAACGCCGCTCACCAGGTCGATCACCGTCGGTCGACGCTGCGGATCCGATCGCGTCGTCACATAGCCCTTCGGCTTGTTGAGCAGGATGTAGCGTGGCCGCTCGGCAGACTTCACCCGCCGCCCGTCGACGCGGATGTCGTCGACGGTCGGATCCGCTTTCACGCCCATCTCGCGGACAGTCGCGCCGTTCACCGACACGCGGCCTTCGGCGATCAGCTTTTCGGCGGCGCGGCGAGATGCGATGCCGGCTTGCGAGAGTACCTTCTGGAGTCGTTGCATTGTGGACTGCTGATTGGAGAAGGTAGATTCAATGACTCAATTCGGAATGATGGGTGCTGAATAGTGTTGAATGCGCGAGTGCACGATTGCTCAATGGACGACAGAGTCGCTCAGCGAAGCCTTTGCTTCGCCGTAAGCACCGATGCCGTGAAGATACGCACGAGTTGCTCCGCTTCGTCGGCCATCGCCGTGATTGTCGAGCGAGCGCAGAATCCGGTGTCCGCGCACATGTTCAGCCACATCTGTGATTCGTCCGCTTCTTCGCAGCACGTTCCCATTTTCGCAATGAACTCAGCACGAGATCGCGCGCGGCATGCCGCGCGGTAGTTGGCAGCGACCGACGTCGCAGCGTCGGTGAGTTGCCCTCGTATCCTTCTGGATTCGACGGTTTCGGGGAGCGTTTTGCTGAAGTTGACGACTTGAACTCCAAACGTATAGGTCCGCGCCTTGAGGGCAGCTGATTTCATGCGCTGTCGCATCGCATGATCCGTGCCCTCGAAAAATCCCTGAAGATCATTCAGCCTTCCGACAATCTACCCTCCAAAGTATTCAACAATCTGCGATCCGCATTGACTCATTGAATTGCACATTCTTCAATCTTCAATCTTCAATCTGCAATTCACCGACTCAGTACATCTGCCCAGAACGAAACCAGTTTCCAGGTGTCCGATGCGGTCGCGCTCTTGTTGACCTCTGCGTGTGTGATCAAGTTGCTGAGCAGCAAGTGAACGGGCGTGCCCTTGCTCTTCAAGTAGTCATTGAGGAGCGCCGACTCGGCCGCCGGAATGACCGTGTCTTCGTCGCCATGGAGAAGAAAGATCGGCGCGGTCGGCGGGTCGAGCGCGCGCTGCGGTGACAGCGCCGGGTCGCTGGCGCCGAGCTGATCAAGGAACGGCACCAGCGCCGGACCGAGCTTCTTCACCGCGCGATCGTTGACGTAGTTCATGAACGTGCGCGACGGCTCCGGCAGCTCTTTGGCCATGGCTCGTGCCTTGGCGAACGTCGCGTTCGCTTGATCCATGTTGACGAGCGTGAGCTGCGACGCGAGCAGGAAGGTGCGTATGCCATCACGCAGCCCCGCCACCTGATCGGCGGGCACCACACCTCGATCGGCGAGGCCGTACAGGATCACAGACACGCCGTAGTCGTGCGGCGGATGGACGGCCAGACCGGCGACGTGCGGCGCCTCACCGGTGGCGAGGTACTTCATCACGCGCGGCAGATCGCCGTGTCCACCGAACGAGAGCACGAACGCCACCTTGTCGCGTATCGAGGGCCGTCCCGCCGCCGATATCGACAGGCCGCCGGCGAAGCTGATGCCGACGATGCCCACACGGCCGTCTGGGGCGAGATTGCTCTGCCGCGACATCCAGCCGACGGCGTCTTCGATCACATCGGTCGCCCGTGGCGTGATCTTGTACGCCTGGAGATCGGGCAGCGCCATCGTCATCACGATGAAGCCGGTGGCGGCGAGATCTTTCGCCAGAGCGGTCAATCGCGGTTCCTCGATCCCCATCGAATGGATGCCCGGGACGAGCAGAATCGATCGCTTGACGTCGCCATCGATCGTGTAGAAGCGCACCTTGACGTAGCCGTAGCGCGTGTTCACGTCCTGCGGCGGGTTCACGGTGACGTGATACGCGTGCTCGGTCGCGAACGAGTAAATCGCTCCTTGGAGGTTGGCGGCGCGAACGACGAGCGAGGTTGCCCTCGCGTACGGCGCCGCCAGGTAGATCCCGATCAGGATGACGGCGAGCAGGGCAACGGCGAGGGTGAGCAGGCGTCGGCGCATCGGCCCGCGATCTTACCGCGTGGTACACTCGTTCGGATCAGGTTGGCATGAAGAGGATCGTGATCGCGATCGATGGACCGTCGGGGGCCGGCAAGGGCACGATCGCCCGGACTATTTCCGCACGTCTCGGATACCGGCACGTCGATACCGGCGCGATGTACCGCGCCGTGGCCTGGAAAGCGCTGCACGATCACGTTGCGGTCGATGACGAGGCGGCCGTTGCCTCGCTCGCCGAGCGCTCGACGATCGCGGTCGAGGGCGGCGTCGTGTCGATCGACGGACACGACGTCACCGCGGCGATCCGCACACCGGACATCGACAAGGGTGCGGCGGCGGTGGCGCGACTGCCGCGCGTGCGCGCGGTCCTCGTCGCACGCCAGCGCGCGCTCGGCCGCGAGGGCGGCGTCGTCATGGAAGGGCGTGACATCGGGATGGTGGTGTTCCCGCAGGCCGAGGTGAAGATCTATCTGGACGCCTCGGCGGAGGAGCGTGCCCGCCGCCGCGCGAACGATCCGGCGCACACCGGGAGTCAGTCGGGACAAGCCGCCGTGGCAGCAGCCATTCAGGCGCGCGATACCTCCGACACGACACGCGCCGCCTCGCCACTGACTCTCGCGCCCGACGCGGTTCGCATCGATACCACGTCGATGCCGATCGACGCGGTCGTTGAAAAAGTAATGGAGTTGGTGAGAGAAAAGATCGGATAGCTACCGGTTCTTTTTCATCGACTCCTGCACCACCTTCGCGAACGAGACGCCGCTCGAGACGATCTCGATGACACGCGCGACGCGTTTCGCTCGCGTCTCCGGACGCTTGGCGCCGTGAACACTGTAGAGGAACATCTTGCGCTGGCTCTCGGTGTAGGTGGGCCAGTTCTTCTTCGCCGCCGGATTCGCGTTGATCGCCTTGCGTAATTCGGGAGGCAGCGTGAGCGTCTCGGACGGAGCATGCCCGTGCCACGTGCCGGTCTTCTTCGCAAGCGTGATGAGCGCCAGGCCGGCTGCGGTCATGAGCCCGGCTTCGATGAGACGTTCCACTCGTTTGCGATTGAGCGCCGACCACAGGCTCCTCGGCTTCCGCGGCGTGAACACCTGCCTGTAGTACGAGTCATCAATCGGATGAATGAGGCTGTCGATCCATCCGAAGCAGAGCGCCTCTTCAACCGCGTCGTTGTAGGTGAGGCTCGGAATCTTGGTGTGCTTCTTGGCGTAGACGAGCCACACGCCGGGAGACGTGGCGTGGTTCTTGGTGAGCCACGCACGCCACGCCTGTCTCGACTTGGGCTGAAAGGGCTTCAGGTCCGGCAACTAGCGATCGTCCCAATCGTCGGAAGACGCCGGATCCAATTCCCACCGATTGCGATCCCGCTTTGAAATCTTCGCCTCGCCTTTGAGCTCCTCGTTGTCCTGATACTCGACGCCGATCGCATGACCGATGTCGTCGACGATGTCTTGATCGGGAGTGGGATTGTCGCCACCCGGCGCTTCATCGCCGACGGCGTAGGCCGATTCCCAATCCGCATCGACGTCGCCGCCGGTCATCGCCGGGCTCGTCTCGGTGTGCTCGGCGATGCGCTCTTTCATCTCGCGCCGGCCGCTTCGCACCGCCGATGCGGAGCGATCGAGATCGAGCGACGACGGTGGCGTCTGGACGATGTCGTCGTCGACGATGGTGCGGCGTTCGCGATTGAGGCTTGGTGCGGTACGGGCGACGGGTCGGACTGCCTTCGACGCGGGCGGCGCCGATCTCGGTGCGGCCGGTCGCGGCGCGGCCACACGCGCCGGGGCTTTGCGCGCGGGCGCTTTGGCTTTGGCCTTGACCGCGACTTTCGGGCGCCGGGCGGCGGTCTTACGCGCCGACGTCTTCGCGGCTTTGCGCGGCGCGGTCTTGGCCGACCGACGGACGCTCGCGCGGGCTGCTTTCTTAGCGGGGCGCTTACGGCTGGCGGCTTTTCGTGCAGCAGACCGTCCCCGGCCGGCACTGCGGCGAGAAGCCGCGGCCTTTCGTCGTGTGGCTCGCGCGGCCTTGCGTTTGGCCATTGCAGTCTCCCTTGCTGAAACGGAGCGTAACGGGTCCCGATGCTACTCGAGCTACCTTGACAGTGTCCGATAAGTTACCTAAAATCTAATGCTTATCGGCGAAAGAGGATGCCCGGCAGGGGGAGTGGTCACGGGGGCTCCCGTCACGCCCCGTGCACGCCTGAAAGGCCCTGCACTCATTTCAATCGCCGTTATAGCGCGGGGGGCCGATCCCCGCAACCTTTAGGCGCCGCTCAAGGTTGCCTTGAGCTACGTCGAAAGGCAACCCTTCGATTACACTCAGGTCGCCTTGAGCATAGTCGAAAGGCCCAACGATTGGGCTCAGGGTAAACCTGATCCCGTTCGAAGGATTCGCAAGAAAACGGCACACATCAGAGTGAGGAGGACGCACACGTAATGGCGAACGCAGACAACGGGTTGGTGTCGCCCGATCAGACGGGCGGACAGCCCGGGGCACCAGGACGCACCCGATCAGGGAAGCCGGCTGGTCCCACCTTCAAGCCGATGAAGCACGAGGACATGGATCCGAAAGAATTCGAGTCCATGCTCAATGCCTACGACGACAGCTTCCGCAACATGGCGGAAGGCGAGGTCGTCAAGGGCACGGTGCTGAAGGTCACCGAGTCCGCGGTCGTAGTCGACGTCGGCTACAAGTCGGAAGGTCTCATCCCCATCCACGAATTCCTCGACGAGAACGGCGAAGTGACGGTGCAAGGGGGCGACACGGTCGACGTGCTGCTCGAGCGCACCGAGGATCGCGACGGCTACATCGTGCTCTCGCGCGAGAAGGCCGAGAAGATGAAGATCTGGGACGAGGTCGAGAAGGCCTACGCCGACAAGAAGGTCGTCATCGGTCGCGTCATCGAACGCATCAAGGGGGGCCTTGCCGTCGATATCGGTGTGCGCGCGTTCCTTCCCGGATCGCAGATCGACGTGCGCCCGGTTCGCAATCTCGATGCGCTGAAGGGGCAAGAGCTCCGCATGCGCGTCATCAAGGTCAACAAGAAGCGCGGCAACATCGTCCTGTCGCGCAAGGCGCTGCTCGAGGAAGAGAACGCCGAGAAGAAGAAGACGACGCTCGAGACGCTGGCCGAGGGCAAGGTACTTCGCGGCACGGTCAAGAACATCACCGATTACGGCGCGTTCATCGACCTCGGCGGCATCGACGGACTGCTGCACATCACCGACATGTCGTGGGGCCGCGTCGGCCATCCGTCGGAGCTGTTCAAAGTCAACGACGAAGTCGACGTCACCGTGCTGAAGTACGACGCCGCCACCGAGCGCGTGTCGCTCGGTCACAAGCAGCTCGTGCAGGATCCCTGGGCGACCGTGCAGGATCGCTATCCCGTCGGCGCGCGCATGAGCGGCAAGGTGGTGAGTCTCACCGACTACGGCGCGTTCGTCGAGCTCGAGCCGGGTGTCGAAGGCCTGATCCACGTCAGCGAGATGTCGTGGAGCAAGCGAGTCAAGCATCCGTCGAAGATTCTCAACGTCGGCGACTCGGTTGAAGCGATGGTGCTGGGCGTCGATCCCGCGGCGCGCCGCATCTCGCTCGGCCTGAAGCAGGTCGAGAGCAACCCGTGGCACGAGCTGAGCGAGAAGTATCCGGTCGGCACGCGCATCAAGGGCAAGGTCCGCAACCTGACTGAGTTCGGTGCGTTCGTCGAGGTCGAAGAGGACATCGACGGATTGATCCACATCTCCGACATGTCATGGAGCAAGCGGATCAAGCATCCGTCCGAAGTGCTCAAGAAGGGCGACGTGGTCGAGGCGATGGTGTTGAGCATCGACGCCGAGAACCAGCGTCTGTCACTCGGTCTCAAGCAGCTGGCCACCGACATCTGGGACGACTTCTTCTCACGACACAACGTCGGCGACCTCATCGAAGGCAAGATCACGCGCATGACCAACTTCGGCGCGTTCGTCGAGCTCGACGAGGGCATCGAGGGGTTGATTCACGTCTCGGAGTTCGACGACTCGCACGGCGGCGAGAAGATCGAGCTGACGGTCGGCAAGAACTACCAGATGAAAATCATCAAGCTGAGTCCCCAGGAGCGGAAGATCGGCCTCAGCATTCGCGCGTTGAAGAACGAAGACTACCGCGCGGATTGGGAAGCGTACTCGGGTGAAGGTACCGGCACGGCCACACTCGGGGATCACTTCAGGAACCGGTAGCGTCTGCTTCAAGGAGCAACTGCTTGAACACACCTGGCGGGAGCATGACCAAGGCGGAGCTCGTGGAGGAAGTGTCACGAGTCTCCGACCTCACCAAGAAACATTCCGAAGTCATCGTCGACACGGTCTTCAAGAGCATCATCGACGCGCTGCACCGCGGCGAGAAGATCGAGTTGCGCGGGTTCGGCAGTTTTCGCTTACGCAAGCGCGAACCGCGCAAGGGGCGCAACCCGAAGACGGGCGACAAGGTCGACGTACCGCCGAAGAAGGTGCCGTACTTCAAACCGGGCAAGGAGCTCAAGGAGCTGCTGAACCGCGAGGAAGAGGCGAACTCGCAGCCGCCGCAGACGGCGGCGTCAGAGCCACCTGAAGGCACTGTCATCCCGGCGTGAGTGGATCGCCTCTACACTCCTTGGCGCCTCGACTACGTGACGTCGAAGAAAGCCGACGACGAGTGCGTTTTCTGTCGCGCACTCGATGGTGAGCTTCCGGATCCACTCGTTCTGTTCGTCGGCCGCACCGCCTACGTCATCGCCAATCGGTATCCCTACAACAACGGGCACGTCATGGTCGTGCCCAAGCGTCATGTCGCCTCGCTCGTCGAGCTGAACATCGACGAGCTGAACGAGGTCGCCGCGCTGACACAGCGATCTGAAGCAGCCCTGCGCGAGGCGTACACGCCCGGCGGCATCAATGTCGGTCTGAATCTGGGCAAGCCGTCTGGCGGCGGTATTCACTATCACCTTCACGTCCATCTCGTCCCACGCTGGGTCGGCGACGCCAACTTCATGAGCGTCATCGCCGACACCCGCGTCATCGCGGAGGAGCTGACAACGACGGTAGAGCGGTTGAGGCCGATCTACGAAAGACTCGGGCAAGGAGTATCGTGATCGTGTCGTTCCATGTTCGAGGTTCGACGTTCGAGGTTCGACGGTAGCGGCGATGGATTTCAATCTCAGCGACTCCGATCGCTCCTGGCAGACGAAGGCGAAGCAGTTTGCGCGCGAGCTGCCTGTTGCGCCCGAGGCCTCGATCGTCGTTGCGCGGGCGGCGCGCGCGGGGCTGGTCGACCGGCGGGTCGATCTGCTGTCGGCAGCGGTGGCGATCGAAGCGGTGGCGTGGGAATCTGCTGTGGCGGCGATCGTGCTGGCGATGCACACGAGCGTCGTGTGCGGGCTCGACGACGCGTCGCTGGTGAATGGCGAGATGGTGGGCGCGCTGGCGCTGTCCTCCGAGGACGTGCCGTCATCGGAAGCCGGTCGGTTGTCAGGCCGCGCGTCCTGGGTGGCGCCGTTGACGAAAAAGGCTCTGGCCATCGTTGGCGTGAGAGGCGCACAGGGTCTGGAAGCCGTGGCGGTGCCGCTCGATCGTCCCGGCGTGGCGACGGAACCGATGGCGTGCGCGGGGTTGCGTGGTCTCGTGTGCGGGAGCGTTCGCTTCGACGGTGCCGCGTTCACGGCGGCCGGTCCCACCACGCCGTTCATGTCGCGTGGGCGCGTACTGCTGGCGGCCGCCGGGATCGGGATGGGCGGCCGCGCGCTGCACGAGGCGCTCAACGTCGCACGCGGTCACACCGGACGAGGCGCGGGAGGCGAGCAGACGGTGCAGGGTCTGCTGGCAGACGCGGCAACCGAGCTCGAGGCGGCGCGCATGCTGCTGTGGAAAGCGGCCTCGTCCCGCGATCTGTCGCTGTCTGATGCCTCGATGGCCAAGCTGTTGTCGACCGAGGCGACGCAGCGCGCCGTCGCGCGCGCGACGCAAGTGGTGGGTGTCGACTCATTCCGCTCGGGGCACATCATCGAGCAGCTGGCGCAGGACGTGCGCGCGCTGGAATTGTTTGCCGGACGCACCGAAGCCCTTCGCGAAGCGGTCGCGGCGGACGTCCTGCCTTCGTAACGTCAAAACTCAAAACGCAAAACTCAAAAACGGGCAGGAGCTCAAAGCTCGTGTTTTGAGTCTTGAGTTTTGCGTTTTGAGTTGTTTCCCTCTTGACACACCAGAATTAGTACTAAATACTTAGTAGACAAATGCGCAGGCCGCACCCCACGCTGACGCCGCAAGAGCTCGCCATCATGAAGGTCGTATGGCGGCGCGACAAAGCCACCGTGCGTGACGTGTACGAAGCGCTGCGCGACGCGCGCCCGGTGGCCTACACCACGGTGATGACGATGATGAAGATCCTCGAGGACAAGGGGTATCTGAAAAAGACCCTCGTCGATCGCGCGCACGTTTATCGCCCGGCGCAACGGCGCCAGCAGGTGGTCGGCGCCATGCTTCGCGACTTCCTCGACCGCGTGTTCGATGGCGCGCCGGACGCGCTGTTGCTGCACCTGGCGAAGGACAGCAAGCTCACCGAGAAGCAGCGGCGGATGGTCGAGCAGCTCATCGAGGAGGCCGACAAGTGACGTTCACACATTTTGTCGCCGACGTGCTGGCGTTCAGCGCCCAGGTCGCGTGCGTGATCGCGGTGGCGGGCGTGATCGCGACGATCGTTCGCATCGATGCGGCATCAGTGCGATACCAGTATTGGCGCGCGGTGGTACTGCTCTGCGTCGTGCTGCCATTGCTGCAGCGTCATCAGCCGGCCGCGCCGGTCATCAAAGTGCTCTCGGTCGTTCCAGCGGCGGCGATGCCGGCCGTCGAAACCGCGGCCATCGCCATGACGGTCACTCCACCAGGCCTGCCGTGGGCAGTCATGGCTGCGGTCGTTGGTGTCGTTGGCATCGTGGTGATGCTGGCGAGCATCGCGATCGGGCTGCTGCGTCTCGGCCGTTTCCGCCGACAGGGCACAGTGGCTGCGCCCAACCCCGATCACGACGACCTGCAGTGGGCACTCGGCACGCGCGCGGAGATCCGATACGTACCGGACATCCAGCCGGTCACGTGCGGCGTGCGACGGCCGGTGGTGCTGTTGCCCGACACGCTGCTGTTGCATCGTCCGGAAATCCAGCGTGTGGTACTCGTCCACGAACTGCTGCACGTGCAGCGCCGCGATTGGATCTGGATGATGGGCGAGGAAGTGCTGCGCGCCGTCCTCTGGTTCCATCCCGGCATCTGGTGGCTGGTGTCGCGCGTGCGTCTCGCGCGCGAGGAAGTGGTCGACGAGCTGACCGTGCTCGCCACCGGTCACCGTCGTGCGTATCTCGAAGCGTTGTTGGCGTTCGCGGATGCGTCGGCATTGACGCCCAGCGCGGCGTTTGCCCGGCGCCCTCATCTCTTGCGAAGGATGATCCTGATCTCGAAGGAGGCAGTGATGTCGTCGAAGCGAATCGTGGTCTCATGCACGGTCCTTGCGATCGCGGTGCTCACCGGAAGCTGGTATGCGGTGGGCGCCTTCCCGATGATGCAATCGCAGACGCGAACGCCTGGCGCCGTGACGTCGGTGCAGCCGACCGGGGTCGCGGGACCTGGACCGCTCGAACAAAGCGCCAAGCCGATCACACCGGAGAATCCGATTCCGCGACGGACGTACTCGGTGACGCCGCAGTATCCGGGTGATGGGGATCAAGGTGCCGTGATCGTGACGCTGCGAGTGACCGTCAACGGATTGGGTCGCGTCGCGGAGGTCCGGTCGATGTCGGGCGTCATCGGAGGACGCGTTGGGGGCGTCGCGCGAGGCGCCGAGCCAGCAGGCCGTGCGGCGAGAGCGCCTGGCGCGTTCAACGAGGCATTTGCGAAAGCGGCGACCGATGCCGTGCGGCAATGGATCTACGACCCGCCAGCCGAAGCGCCGATCTCGTTTGACGTGACGTTGGCGTTCACGCCAGGAACAGAGACACGTCTCGTCGCGCACGGCGGCCCAGTCTCAACGGGCGGACGAACAGGCGGATTTGGAGTTGTTGGTGGAGTGGTCGGCGGCGTGCCCGGCGGCCCCGCCACAGCACCGCCGCCCCCGCCGCCACCTCCGCCGCCGAACTGGGCCGCAGGTGCTATTCGCGTTGGAGGCCAGATGCCTCCGCCGACCAAGGTGAAGGACGTGCCGCCGGTCTACCCGCCGATTGCGCAGTCGGCGCGCGTGCAGGGAGTCGTGATCATCGAAACGGTGATCGGTGCCGACGGACGCGTCCAGGGAGCGCGCATCCTGCGATCGGTCCCGCTCTTGGATCAGGCGGCGCTCGACGCGGTGAAGCAGTGGGAGTTCACGCCGACGCTTCTGAACGGTGCGCCAGTGCCGGTGATCATGACGACGACGGTGCAGTTCACTTTGAGTCAGTAACGGTAACGCGTCGAAACCTTGGAACTCGAGTCGTATACTGGTGTCGAAACGGTCGAGGGACACCTTATGCGATCGCTCCGACTGTCCTCGCTACGCATCGCGGCGGTGCTGTGGATTGCCTCTGCCTCAGCCATCGCCGCGCAAAGCCCTCGCGACATCTCCCTGCAGGGACCGCTGACGCTCACCGGCTCGTTCGGAAGTGACAAACCCGGACCGATCGAGCAGCGCGCCAAGCCGGTGACCGACGAGAATCCGATTCCTCGACGGACGGTCTTCGTCGCGCCGAGCTATCCGGACGCGGCTGCCGTGGTCGAGACACGCCTGGTTGTTCCTCTGCGGGTGACGGTAGACGAGTCGGGCTACGTCGCCGAAGTGCGCCGCATCGGCGCGCCGATGCTCGCGGCGTGGCGGCATCCGCTGCTCACGGACGACTCGATGTCGTCGGTCTTCGACGCGCTCGTCGCGGTGTCGACCGATGCCGTCCGGCAGTGGCGCTACGATGCCCCGAAAGACGGACCGATTGCCTTTGACGTGACGATCGCTTTCGCTCCAGAGACCGAGCCACGTGTCGTGTCGCAGCCGTTTGCGCCGCTCGCCTTCGCGCCACCACCGCTGGCAGCGGATATCGATCCGATCGTTCCGGTCGATCCGATCGACCCACCGCCCGTGGACTGGGCCGAGGGCGTGAAGCCGCTCAGCGCCCTGATAGCCAAGATCCTCGTGCCGCCGAGAAAGACGACGCACGTCGCTCCCGTGTTTCCGCAAGACCTGAAGAACGTCGACGTTCAAGGCGCTGTGGTGATTCAGGCTCGCGTCGACGCGGATGGACGCATCTCACACGCGCGCGTCCTGCGATCGATTTCGGGGTTCGAACAGTTCGATCAGGCTGCGCTCGATGCGGTGATGAAATGGCAGTTCGAGCCGGCCGTCATCGATGGCCAGGGCGTGGCGTATCTGTTGACGACCACGGTGATGTTTACGCGGAATTGAGCGACAGGCGAGTCTGACCAGCCTACGCTCGCTACGCGAGCTACGGCGGTCCGCCGTAGCCTTGGCGAAGGCGGAAGACCCGCCTCTAGGTTTCGCGGTGAGCTACATCTTGTAGACGATCGCCATCAGCAGCGCGACGTCGTTCTTCTGCACCGTCGGCAGCGGCGGCAGGTTCTTGTAGGTGTCGAGCAGCTCGATCTTGAGCTGAGTCTTTGTCGACATCGCTGCCGCTACTCCCACACCGAACGTATAGAGCGCATCGTCGAAGTTCTTCGTCTTCCACAGCGCCGCGATCGACTGTGTCACCGTGGTCGTTTTGGTAAGGGTCTGATTGAGCTTCTCACCGAGCGCGATCGCGCCTGACGAGGAGACGTCGAAACCGGGATTCTTCTCCCACACGACGCCGGCGCTGCCATCGACCGAGAGCTTGGTGGCCATCGTGTCGAACAGCTTGTAGCCGACACCGCCGGTCGGCGCCAACAGGTAGTCGATCTGTTTGAATTCGTCCTTGAGGAAGGCGTTCTGGCCGAAGACGAACGTACGCGGCGTGAGACTGTACTCGTCGCGCACGTTGAAGCCGATGCGATTGGCGATCAGCTCGCCTTCGGTCTTGCCCCGAAGAAGGAGCGCGTCGGACTTCACGACGTTCTTGGTCTGAGGGTTGTAGACCAGATCGTAGGCGGCGTTCACCGTCGACGTATCGGTGTTGCCGCTGGTGAGCGCCAGGCCGGCACTCAGCTGCACCGTCCAGATCTTCGGTTCCGCCGGCGCTTGCGCGAAGGATGGCGTTACGCTCGCGATTGACACGAGAAGTGCGACAACAAGACAGCGAATAGACACTGAGAACTCCTTCGATGGCAGTTCCCAAGTTCCGAAGTTCCAGAGTTCCAGAGTTCGCGAACTCACTCGTTCCGGGTTCCGAGTTCGGAACTGCGGAACTTGGGAACGCCGCCTCTGGCGAACTTGGGAACTCCAGAACTCGGGAACTTCGGAACTCGGGAACTTCGGAACTCTGGAAGTTCCTGACTCGGGAAACTTCGGAGCTTAGCGCTGCGCCGCGGCGCTCAGCTGATCGTGCTGCACGCCGACCTCGGCGCCGAGAATGATTCGGAGCATTCGGCGCAGCGGCTCGGCCGCGCCCCACAGCAGCTGATCGCCAACCGTGAACGCCTGCAGATACTCGCCGCCCATCGACAGTTTCTTCAGCCGGCCCACGGGCACCGACAACGTGCCGCTGACGGCAGTCGGCGTCAGGTCGCGCAGCGACGCGGTCTTCTCGTTGGGCACGACCTTCACCCACTGGTTCGCCGAGGTGAGCAGCCCTTCGACTTCGCTCATTGGCACGTCACGCCGCAGCTTCACCGTGAGCGCCTGGCTGTGGCAGCGCATCGATCCGATGCGCACACAGATGCCGTCGATCGGGATCCGGTTCGACGATCGACCGAGGATCTTGTTGCCTTCGGCTTCTGCCTTCCACTCTTCGCGACTCTGGCCATTGCCAAGATCGGCGTCGATCCAGGGCAGCAAACTGCCGGCCAGCGGGAAGGTGGTGTTGTCGACCGGGAACGAGCCGCGCTGAGTGGCGATGACCTCGCGATCGATGTCGAGGATCGACGAGTTGGGGTCGGCGAGCAGATCGGCCACCGACGCGTGTGCCAGTCCCATCTGCACGAGGAGCTCGCGCATGTGTTTGGCGCCGCCGCCCGAGGCCGCCTGATAGGTCATCGACGTCATCCACTCGATGAGATCGGCGCGGAACAGGCCGTCCATTGCCATCAGCATCAGGCTGACCGTGCAGTTGCCGCCGATGAAGTCCTTCACCCCGCGGTCGAGCGCGCGATCGATGACGTCGCGGTTGACGGGATCGAGAATGATCACCGCTTCGTCCGCCATGCGCAGGTGGCGCGCGGCGTCGATCCAGTAGCCCTTCCAGCCGGCCTTGCGAAGCGCGGGATGGATCTCGGCGGTGTACTCGCCGCCCTGACAGGAGATCAGTACGTCCATCGCGGAGAGCTCCGCGATGCTCTTGGCGTCCTTGACGGTCGTGGTGCGGGTGCCCACGGTCGGCGCCGTGCCGCCGGCTTGCGACGTGGAGAAGAAAGACGGGTCAATGAGCTCGAAGTCGCGCTCCTCGCGCATGCGCTGCACGAGGACCGAACCGACCATTCCGCGCCAACCGATGATACCGACGAGCATGTACATATTCTACAAGTGGAAGAAGTGGAAAAGTGGAAGAAGTGGAAAAAGTCTAGGTGCTCAAGTCGTCAAGTCGAGAAGTGAGTTGGGGTGAATCGGGACGACGCGGCGCGACGACGCGGCCGAATCGCGACGACGCGGCCGGTTCTACTTCCGTCAACTTCGCAACTTGAGCACTTTCACTTTTCCACTTTTTCCACTTTTCCACTTTTTCCACTTACGTGAGGATTTGCCTCGCGATCGTCTGCAGCTGCAGGTTCGACGTCCCCTCGTAGATCTGTCCGATCTTCGCGTCGCGATACAGTTTTTCGACGGGGTAGTCCTTCACGAAGCCGTAGCCGCCGAACAGGTTCACCGCCAGCGACGCCACGTGCTCGGCGACTTCCGACGCGTGCAGCTTGCACATCGCGGCCTCGCGCAAAAACGGCTGGCCGTTGTCGCGCAGCCGCGCCGCGTTGTAGACCAGCAGCCGCGCCGATTCGATCTCGGTGGCCGCGCGTGCGAGCTGGAACTGCACGCCCTGAAAGTCGGCGATGGCCGATCCGAACTGCTTGCGCTCCTTCGTGTACTTGATGGTGTGATCCAGGGCGCCCTGGGCCAGGCCAAGCATCTGGGCGCCGATGCCGATGCGTCCTTCGTTGAGCGTTTCGATGGCCACCTTGTAGCCCTTGCCAACCTCGCCCAGCACGTTCGCGCGCGGCACCGAGCAGTCCTCGAAGATCAACTCGCACGTACTGCTGGCGCGAATCCCGAGCTTGTCTTCTTTCTTGCCGACGGTGAATCCGGGCGTGTCGCGTTCGACGACAAAGGCCGTGATGCCGCGATAGCCGTCTTCGGGCTTCACGTTCGCGAACACGATGAACACGCCGGCTTCGTTGCCGTTGGTAATCCAGAGTTTGCGTCCGTTCAGCGCGAAGCCGTCGCCGCGCTCGGTCGCACGCGCGGCGAGCGCAAACGCATCGCTTCCCGATCCCGCTTCCGACAGCGCGTACGCGCCCACGGTGTCTTTGGCCAGACGCGGCAGGTAGGTGTTCTTGAGGGTCGCCGAGCCCCATTTCAAGAACGCGTTGACGACGAGCGTGTTCTGCACGTCGACGAGGACGCCCACCGACGGATCGACCCGTGACAGCGCCTCGACAGCAAGCACGGAGTGAAAGAACGTCCCACCGCCGCCGCCGTGCGCATCGGGGATTTCGATCGCCATCACCCCGAGATCGAACAGCTGCTCGATGAGGTGTCGCGGCATCTTCGCGTGCTCGTCCATCTCGCGGACGAGTGGCCTGATCTCGCGATCGGCGAACTGGTACACGCTGTCGCGCAAGAGCTGTTCGTCTTCGGTCAGCGTCGTAAGAGCTGTAGGCACGGGACTATTGTTAACTCCCAACTCCCAACTCCCAAATCCCAAAAGAATTGGCCGAAGTCAGCGCCTTACGGGTGTGCGCGATTGGGAGTTGGGAGTTGGAGGTTGGGAGTTCGGGAAGTATCATCGTTTTGAGGCGGCACGACATGGGTAGATGGCGAGCTCCGGCCGCGTTTCTCTCGGGTGCGGCATGCGTGTGCATGGTCGCATCGATCACCGCGCAGAACACCCAGCAAGGGACTTCCTCGCAAGAGCCGGCGCGCCAATCACAGGGCGGCGCGCAAGGGCAGCAGGGTACGCCGCCCCAGGGGGGAGCGCAGGGCGGGAACGCGCAGGCCAACCAGCAGCCGGTGTTTCGCGGCGGCATCGACTTCGTCCGTGTCGATGTGATCGTCAGCGACAAGAAGCAACAGCCGGTCACCAACTTGACGCAGAACGATTTCGAGGTCATCGAGGACGGCAAGCCGCAGAAAATCGAGCAGTTCAGGCTGGTGCTGGTCGACGGCAATCCCAAGCCGGGCGAGCCGCCGCCGCGCGAGATCCGCGATCAGGACGATGTGGAGCGCGAGGCGGCCCGGGAAGACGTGCGATTGTTCGTGTTCTTCCTCGACGACTATCACACGCGACAGACGAACTCGATGACCGTGCGCTCGCCGCTCACGCGCTTTGTCGAAACGCTGCGCCCCAACGACCTCGTCGCGGTGATGTATCCGCTGTCACCGGTCACCGATCTGAGCTTCACGCGAAATCACAAACTGGTGCTGAGCGCGATCCAGAACTTCGAGGGACGCAAGTTTGACTACCGCCCGAGGAACCAGCTCGAAGAGAACTACGTGCGCTATTCGACCGATCAGGTCGAGCGCATCCGCAACGACGTGGTCATGAGCGCATTGCGCGGCCTGGCCACGCATCTCGGCGCGTTGAGCGAGCGGCGGAAGTCGGTGATCTTCGTCAGCGAAGGCTTCACGGCGCTGCTGCCGCCGCAGATGCGTCGCCAGGACGCGTCGCGGCCGGCGGATCCGATTCAGTCGGGCATCGGTGCGCTGCAGCAGGACTCGCCCTTCGAACAGACCCAGGAATGGTTCGGGCAGACCGACGTGATGTCGCGCATGCGCGATGTCTTCGATGCCGCCAATCGCAACAACACGGCGTTCTATTCGCTCGACCCGCGCGGCCTGGCGCCGTTCGAATACGGTTTTGACGATCTTCCGGGTGGCCCGCCGCCGAGTTTCGCCACCGACCGCCGTGCGCTCCAGCTGACGCAGGACACGCTGCGCTCGCTTTCAGAAGAGACCGACGGCCGCGCGATCGTCAACCGCAACACGCTGGAGCAGGGGTTGGCCGCTGTCGTTCGTGATTCCAGCGCGTACTACCTGCTCGGCTACACGACGACGCAGGCGGCGAGCGATGGCAAGTTTCATCAGATTCAGGTGCGTGTGAAGCGGCGCGATGTCGAAGTTCGGGCACGCAAGGGCTTCTGGGCGCTCACGCCTGCCGACGTCGAGCGTGTAAAGAACCCGACGCCCGATGTCGCAAAGCCCGTGCAGACGGCGCTGGCGTCGATTGCTCCCTCCGTGCAAGCCGGGAAGTACGTGCGCACGTGGATCGGTACGGAGAAGGGCAGCAACGGCAAGACCCGCGTGACGCTGGTGTGGGAGCCGTTGCCGCAGACGCCGGGCAACGCCCGACGTGAACAAGCGGGTCGGGTGTCGCTGCTTGCGGCGACCCAGAGCGGCGACCTCGTGTTCCGGGGCCGCGCGCCAGATGCTGCGCTCGCGGCTGCCGCCCCGCCAACCGCGCCGAACGATACGGGTCCGGCGACCGCGCGTGCGCCCGTTGCCGCCGCGGCCAGCACGCCGCAGCGTCTTGTCTTCGATGCCCCGCCCGGCAAGCTCGAGCTGCGCCTCACCGTCGAAGCCGCCGGCACCGGCGGCACGCTCGATCAGGAGATTCGCGATCTCGCCGTTCCCGATTTCACCGCACCGCAGTCGTCGCTCAGCACGCCGCGCGTGTTTCGCGCGCGCACGGCCCGCGAGTTCTCGACGATTGCCGCCGACGCGACAGCGGTGCCGATCGCCGCACGCGAGTTCGCCCGCACCGAGCGCCTGTTGATTCGCTTCGACGCGTACGGCCCTGGCACCGAGAAGCTGGAACCCACGGCAGTGTTGCTCAATCGCGCCGGTGGAAAGATGGCTGATGTTCCCATTGCGGTCGGTGCCAGTGGCTCGACGCACCAGATTGATCTGTCGCTCGCATCGGTGCCGACCGGCGAGTATCTCGTTGAGATCACGCTGAAGGGGAGCGGCGGGGAAGTGAAAGAGCTTGTGCCGCTTCGCGTCACTTCGTAGGTCAAAGGGCAAACGTCAAAGGTCAAAGGTGAGGTCATAGGTATAGGTATAGGTATCCGTATAGGTATAGGTCGAAGTGTGCGCAAAAGGACGCAAGGGCCGCCGCAAGTTCAGAAGCTGAAATCTGAAATCTCGACATTGAAGCGGGACCTTCGACGCGGATCATCGATCGCCTCCAATAACATTGCTGCTGCCTATCGAGCACTGGGAAATTTCCGACGAGCCTTTCTCTGGTGGACGCGCACTGCTCGCTCGAACGATGGCGATGCCTGGCTAGAGGTCGGCTATTGTCTCCAGTACGGTATCGGCACACGGCGCGATCCGCTTGCGGCGATTCGGGCGTACCGGCAGGCGATAAGCCGGAAACACACGACAACACAATACTGTGAGGAGGAAGCGCGGTATCACCTCGCTGTTGCGTTGCTCGACCGTGGTCATGGTCGGCCGCGCGAGGCCCAGCGACTGCTCACGCGAGCTGCTGCGGACGGCGACTACTCTCGAGCGAACAGCCTCCTTGCCCAAGTCCGCGAGAAGAAGAAGCTTTTGAGTGTCTGCCGCTGTCGGAGAGCATTGCGTCCTCGGCTTGGCGGAAGAGCGCAGTGCCAGCTTCACAGATGACAAGAGTTCTCGCTCCAACACGATCTGGCGCGAGGGATCGAGGATGAGAGTGGCGATGGTGATCGGGGCGATGGCGCTGCTCGCGATCGCGGTGGTGATGTTGATCGCGTGGCTGTCGAATCGTGCGTCTGTAGCACTCCGCGCGGCCGGGGCGCTGGGGGGTGTCCGGAATTTCGTGTGTGAGGCGGTTACCGTAAGGACTCTTCTTCCTTCTCCTACCAATCGATGATGCGTGTGGGCGCTGTGGGAAACCGCGGTCTGTGCGGTTTTCCAAGGAGCGGTGGACGCGGTCTGTGCGTCCACGGCTCCGGCGGCGTCCATGCACGCTGGCATTTTATGCGGGTGAGGGTGGAAAGCGATCTTCGTACAGAATCGCGAATTGATTCATCGCGGCGCGCCAATGATGCGAGGTTCGCTCCCACTTGGCGGTGATATTGCGGAGCGCCAGCCAGATCAATTTGGTGGCGGCGTCGTCGTTCGGGAAACGCCCGCGCGTCTTAATGATCTTCCGCAGCTGCGCATGGACGCTCTCGAGCGCGTTCGTCGTGTAAATCAGCCGACGGATTTCCGGCGGAAACGCAAAGAACGGAATGATGTGCGTCCAGGCGCGCCGCCACGACGCGACGACCGTGGGGAATTTCTTGCCCCAGGGACCGCGTTCGAATTCGTCGAGCGCGGCACTGGCGGCGTCGGCACTGGCCGCCGCGTAAATAGGCCGCAGCGCAATGGCGAGGGGCTTGCGCTCTTTCCAATTCGCGAAATCGAGGCTGTGCCGAATCAGATGCACGATGCACGTCTGCAGCGTCGTCTGCGGATAGATCGCGGCGAGCGCTTCGCTCATGCCCTTCAGGCCATCGGTGACCGCGATGAGGATGTCCTGGCAGCCGCGGCTCTTCAGGTCACTAAACACCTTCATCCAGAATTTCGCGCCCTCGGTCTGCTCGATCCAGAGGCCAAGGATCTCGCGATGACCGTCAGCCAGGACCGCAAGCGCCAGATAGATTGCCTTGCTCCGGACGGTCGCTTCGTCGCGAATCTTCACGCGCAACGCGTCGAAGAACACGACGGGATACATCCGCTCGAGCGGCCGGCTTTGCCAGGCGGTCACTTCCGCGACGATCCCGTCAGTCACCGTGCTAATGAGATCGGGCGAGACCTCCACCGCGTACATCTCCGCCAGGAAGCCCTGAATCTCGCGCACGGTCATCCCGCGCGCATAGAGCGCGAGGATCTTGTCGTCGAAGCCAGTAAACCGCCGCTCGTGTTTGGGAATGAAGCGCGGCTCAAAGGTGCCCTCGCGGTCGCGCGGCACCTCGATCGCCAGCGGGCCATCGTCGGTCAGGACCGTCTTACTGCCGGTCCCATTGCGATGATTGGTCGTGTCGTCCGGTTTGCTGCCACCCGGCGGGTAGCCCAGATGGTGCGTGAGCTCGCCCCCGAGCGCGCGCTCGATGATCGCCTTCTTGAACCGCCGGACCGCGGCCTCGAGCTCCTCGTGCGAGATCGGGCCCTGGCGGACGAACTGATCGAGAATCTCAGACGGGACCGGCGCCAGGGGCGTGTCCGGTGTCAGGCTCTTTCGCTTGCGGCGCATAGTCACTCCTCATGCTATGCCCCACACACGAAATTTCGGACACCCTCACGGGCGCTGTTAGCGGGTATCGTCTCGATCTATTGCCTCATCTACGTCGTCGCGCTAGGCGTCGAGAGCGCAAAAGAATTCAAGCTCACGACGATCGGCTTGATCGGGATCTTCGCGCTCACCGCGGTCAGCGCCGTCTATGCCGCCTTTCGCAACCTGCGCCCGCAATCGCGCAGGCCTACACTTGGTACATAGACCTGGACCTACACCTACACCTAGACCTAGACCTAGACCTAGACCTAGACCTTTGACCTTACCTTTGCCCTTTGACGTTTGCCCTTTGACCTACGCATACATGCCTCTGAGCTTCGTGACATTTCCGACGCGTGATATGGCGACGATGTAGGCCGCGGTCCGCAGATCGGTTTTGTACTTGATCGACGTCTGCAGCACGTCGTCGAACGCCTCGACCATCTTCTTCTCGAGGCGCGTGTTCACTTCTTCTTCTTCCCAGAAGTAGCCGTAGCGGTCCTGGACCCACTCGAAATACGAGGTCGTCACGCCGCCGGAGTTGGCGAGGATGTCGGGGATCACGAAGATGCCGCGCCGATGGAGGTGCGTGTGGGCGTCGGGTGTCGTCGGGCCGTTGGCTCCTTCGGTCACGATCTTCGCGCGGATGGTCGGTGCGTTCTCCATCGTGATCTGGTTCTCGAGCGCGGCGGGAATGAGCACGTCGACGTCGAGCGCCCAGAACGCCTCGGTCTCGAGCGGATCGGCGTCGGCAAATCCGGCGACGGTCTTGTGCTGCGCGGTGTACGCGAGCAGTGCCTTGACGTCGAGGCCGTTCGGGTTGTAGACCCCGCCCTTCCAGTCGGTCACCGCGACGATCTTCGCGCCGATGCCGGCGAGCAGATCGGCCGAGACGGATCCCACATTTCCAAATCCCTGCACCGCGACGGTCGCGCCCTTGATGTCGAAGCCGAGATGCTTCGCCGCTTCGCGCGTCACGATCATCACGCCGCGCCCGGTCGCCTCTCGTCGTCCCAGCGAGCCGCCCATCTCGATCGGCTTGCCAGTGACCACCGCGGTTTCGGTGTGGCCGACGTGCATGCTGTAGGTGTCCATCACCCAGGCCATGATCTGGTCGTTGGTGTTGACGTCGGGTGCGGGCACATCCTTTTCGGGACCGATGGCGTCGATGATCTCCGCCACGTAGCGTCGAGTGAGCGCCTCGAGCTCGCGGCGCGACATGCGCGTCGGGTCGCAGATGACGCCGCCCTTGCCGCCGCCGAACGGGATGTGGGCGACCGCGCACTTCCACGTCATCCAGGCCGCGAGCGCGGTGACTTCGTCGAGCGAGACGTCAGGGTGATAGCGAATGCCGCCCTTGGCAGGACCGAGCGTGATGTTGTACTGCACGCGGTAGCCGGTGAATACCTCGATCTGTCCGTTGTCCATCAGCACCGGACACGACACGATGATCTGCCGCTTCGGTTGCGTGAGAATGCGCCAAATGCCCGGATCGAGTTGCAGGATGCGGGCGGCGCCGTCGAACTCCTTGAGCATCGCCCCGAAGATGCTGCCGTGCTCTGCCATGCCTACAGTGTAGGGCGGGTCTTGCTTTTTAGACCCGCCGGTCGCTGACGCCGGGTCTAAAGACACGGCCTACACTGACAGCGCCCGTATAATCCGATCATGGCTGCTCCGGCCGACACGAAACAGGCGAAGCGTTCGGTCGAGCGACTCTACACTCCCGAGAGCATCGCCGATATCGACTATGCGCGTGACCTCGGCGATCCCGGCCAGTTCCCGTACACGCGAGGCATTCACGCGTCGGGCTATCACGGCAAGCCGTGGACGATGCGGCAGTTTGCTGGCTTCGGTACGCCCGAGCAGACCAACGAGCGCTATCGACAATTGCTGAAGGAGGGCGGCACCGGACTGAGCGTCGCCTTCGATCTGCCGACGCTGATGGGCCGCGATCCCGATCACGAGCTCGCGCTCGGTGAAGTGGGCAAGTGCGGCGTCAACGTGACGTCCCTGGCCGACATGGAAGTACTGTTCGACGGCATCGACCTCGGCGCGATCACCACGTCGATGACGATCAACGGCCCGGCGTCGATGATCCTGGCGATGTACGTCGTCCTCGCCGAGCAGCGCGGCAGCGATGTGCGCTCGTTGTCGGGGACGATCCAGAACGACATCCTCAAAGAGTTCATCGCTCAGAAAGAGTTCATCTACCCGCCGCGACCGTCGATGCGGCTCGTTACCGACGTGTTCGCCTTCTGCGCGGAGCACATGCCGCGGTGGAACACGATCTCGGTCAGCGGCTATCACATCCGCGAGGCGGGAGCGACGGCGGCGCAGGAGCTGGCGTTCACGCTGCGCGACGGCATCGAGTACGTGCAGTACGGCATCGATGCCGGCTTGGATGTCGACGCGTTCGCGCCGCGCATCTCGTTCTTCTTCAACTCGCACAGCGACTTCTTCGAAGAGCTGGCGAAGTTCCGGGCGGCGCGCCGCATCTGGGCGCGAGTGATGCGCGATCGCTTCAAGGCGCGGTCGCCGCGATCGTGGCAGCTTCGCTTTCACACGCAGACGGCCGGCGTGTCGCTCACCGCACAGCAGCCGTACAACAACGTCGTGCGCACCGCCCTTCAGGCGATGGCCGCGGTGCTCGGCGGAACACAGTCGCTCCACACCAACGCCCTCGATGAAGCGCTCGCATTGCCAACGGCGGACGCGGCGATGCTGGCGCTCCGCACCCAGCAAATCATCGCGGAGGAGACCGGTGTCGCCGAGGTGGTCGATCCGCTCGGCGGGTCGTACTTCGTCGAAGCCTTGACCACCGCCCTCGAGAGGGAAGCGCTCGAGTACTTTGCCGCCATCGACGCCATGGGCGGGATGGTGCCGGCCATCGAGCGGGGTTATCCGCAGCGCGAGATTGCCGAGAGTGCCTATCGATCGCAGCAAGCGATCGAAACGGGGGAGCAGGTGATCGTCGGCGTCAACCGGTTCACGGCCGAGGGGGAGACGCCGATAAGCACTCTGTACATCGACGAGGGGGCACAGAATCGACAGCTGGCCCGCCTGGACGATGTGCGCCGGAGACGGGATGCCAAGCGGGTGCGGACGGCGCTCGACGCCCTGGAAGCCGGGGCAGTCGGCGGGGCGAATACGATGCCGCTGCTTCTGGAGGCGGTGCGAGCCTACGCCACGCTTGGCGAGATGTGCGACAGCCTCCGGAAGGTCTGGGGCGAATACGTGGAAGACGCCATAATCTGAGGCATCAGGGCTCAGGCCCCAGGCCTCAGGGCTGGTCTAGTCATCAGGGGCCTGGCCCAGCCCTGGGGCCTGAGGCCTGGGCCCTGAGGCCTCAGGAGAGACATGCATCAGAAGATTCGGGTCGTCATCGCCAAACCTGGCCTCGACGGCCACGACCGCGGCGCCAAGGTCATCGCCCGAGCGTTACGCGATGCCGGCATGGAGGTAATCTATACCGGCCTCCGGCAGACGCCCGAGCAGATCGTCAGCGCCGCGCTTCAAGAAGACGCCGACGTCATCGGGTTATCGATCTTGTCCGGCGCGCACATGCACATCTGCCCGCGCGTCGTCGAGTTGTTGAAAGAGAAGGGATTATCGGGCGTGCTCGTCGTGGTGGGCGGCATCATTCCCGACAGCGACGTACCCAAGCTGAACGCGATCGGCATCGAAGGGATCTTTCAGCCGGGGACGTCGATGCAGGCGATCGTCGATTTCATCAACCGCCACGCGCGTGCGCGCGTGGGCGTCGATTCGTAAGGAGACAGAGGGAACCACGTGACACATAAGCTCCTGCTTGCCGACGATAGCGTCACCATCCAACGTGTCGTCGAGCTGACGTTCTCGGGTGAGGACGTGCAGGTGGTCACGGTGGGCGACGGCGAACAGGCCATCGCCCGCATTCCCGTCGAGCACCCCGACATCGTGCTGGCCGACATCGGCATGCCGAAGCGCAGCGGGTACGAGGTCGCCGCATTCGTGAAGGGACGTCCCGATCTGTCGCATATTCCGGTGCTGCTCCTCGCCGGCGCGTTTGAACCGGTCGATGAAGCGCGAGCGCTGCAGGTCAAGTCGGATGGCGTGCTGGTGAAGCCGTTCGAGCCGCAGCAGGTGATCTCGCGCGTGCGCGAGCTCATCGACGGTGGCCGGCACAAGGCGCCGCACACGATCGACACGAGTCCGATCGCCGCGACATTCGAACATCGAATGCCGCCGCCCGAATCTCGAACACCGAACGTCGAACCACGAACTCCTCGCGTCGAACCGCGAACTCCTAGCGTCGAACATCGAACGTCGACCCCGGAACATCGTGCCGTCATCAGCCCCGATCCCGCGATTTCGTCCGAGGACTACTTCGACTTCGACCGTCTCGATGCCGCCTTCGCCCGTCTCGGCAGCGATGTTGATCTCCCCGAGTCGTCTCGCATGTCGCGCGAACGGGACGAATACGGTGCCGGGTTCGACGTGCCGACGGTGGACAGCCTACTTGCATCGGCGCCGTTGCATGACATGCCAGCGTCCGCCGTGACACGCGGCCCCCTGCCGCCCGTGAGTGACCTGCCACACAACGAGGCGCCTGCGCCCCCTCCGGCCGTGGATACCGGCGCGCCGGGTGGCCGCAACGTGATCGCCGATGTGTTCAATGCTCTGTTCGCCATGGAGCAGGGCGAGTCCGAGGCGGCGCCGATTCGTCTCGCGCCGTCGCAGCCGACGGCTCTCGGAGTTACCGACGAGCTCATCGACGAGGTGACGCGCCGCGTCGTGCAGCGGCTTGCCCCGGGCGCGGCAAACGACCTGGTCGCGAAGATCGTCTCCGAAGTGGCCGAGCGGCTCGTCCGAGAAGAGATCGCGCGCATCAAGTCGGCCGTCGCCAATCGACGCTGACAAAGGCATCTTTGATTTCATCGATCTTCGATTAGTGATTAGTTGTTGAATGGGGATTAGTGATTAGTGATCGAAGGCTGAGGAACTGAGGCGAGCGCGGCTTCGCGCCAGCCGGTTGCGTTTTCAATCAATAATCAGAAATCAATAATCAACAACGAATCAAAGATCACCAATCACCAATCATCAATGAAGATCTCTTTACCAGAGAAGCCCGCGCTCGAAGGTCTCGAAGCGAAATGGATGGCGCGTTGGGAGGCCGACGGCACCTATCGATTCGATCGCGCTCATCCACGCGAGGCGATCTACTCGATCGACACGCCGCCGCCGACGGTGAGCGGATCGCTGCACGTCGGACACGCGTTCTCGTTCACGCACACCGACTTGATCGCGCGCTTTCAGCGCATGCGCGGCAAGGTCGTCTTCTATCCGATGGGATGGGACGACAACGGGCTGCCCACCGAGCGGCGGGTGCAGAACTACTACGGCGTTCGTTGTGATCCGTCGCTTCCGTACGAGCCCACGTTCGAGCCACCCGCCACGCCCCCGAAACAGCCGATCTCGGTGTCGCGTCCGAACTTCATCGAGCTGTGCGCGCGGCTCACAGTCGAGGACGAGAAAGCCTTCGAGGCGCTCTGGCGATATCTCGGTCTGTCGGTCGATTGGTCGCTCACCTACGCCACGATCGGAAAGAAGGCTCAGAAGATCTCGCAGGTCGCGTTCCTGCGGCTGCTGAAGCGCGGCATCGCCTATCAAGTCGAGGCGCCGACGCTGTGGGACATCGATTTCCGAACGGCTGTCGCGCAGGCCGAACTCGAAGATCGCGAGCAGGACGGCGCCTATCACCGCATCAGGTTCGCGCGGCCGGACGGCGGCGCGGTTGAGATCGAGACGACTCGACCCGAGCTGATCCCCGCATGTGTCGCGCTCGTCGCGCATCCCGACGACGAGCGATACCGCCCGTTATTCGGTTCGCAGATGTACACGCCGCTGTTCCAGGTGCCGGTGCCAGTGAAGCCGCACGCGCTCGCCGATCCTGACAAGGGCAGCGGCATCGCGATGATCTGCACCTTCGGCGATGTGACCGACGTGACGTGGTGGCGTGAGCTGTCGCTGCCGATCCGCGCGGTGATCATGCCGAACGGCGCCTTCAAGGCGGTGACGTGGGGATCGCCGGGATGGGAGTCGCGCGACGCTGCTCGCGCGCAGGCCGCCTACGATCCGCTGGCCAATCTCTCCGCCGTCAAAGCTCGCGCGCGCCTCGTCGAGTTGCTGCGCGAGTCCGGCGAGCTCGTTGGCGATCCGCGGCCGATCACGCATCAGGTCAAATTCTACGAGAAGGGCGATCGACCGCTCGAGATCATCACCAGCCGTCAGTGGTTCATCAAGACGATGGACTTTCGCGAAGCGCTGCTCGATCTCGGTCGGCGATTGCAGTGGCATCCCGAGTACATGCGGTTCCGTTTCGAGGACTGGGTCAAAGGCCTTGCCGGCGACTGGTGCATCAGTCGTCAACGCTTTTTCGGCGTCGCCTTCCCGGTGTGGTATCCCGTGCGTGCCGATGGCGGCATCGATCACGGCAAGCCGATCGTCGCCGACGAATCGCGTCTGCCCATCGATCCGTCAACCGACGTCCCTGATGGCTATACGAGCGCCCAACGCAATCAGCCGAACGGATTCGTCGGCGACCCGGATGTCATGGACACCTGGGCGACCTCGTCGTTGACCCCGCAGATCACCAGCGGGTGGCTCGACGATCCCGATTTGTTTGCGCGCGTGTTCCCGATGGACCTGCGCCCGCAGGCGCACGACATCATTCGCACCTGGCTGTTCACGACCGTGCTGCGCGCCCATCTCGAGCACGGCACGCTGCCGTGGTCGAACGCCGCGATCTCGGGCTTCGTGGTCGATCCGGATCGCAAGAAGATGTCGAAGTCCAAGGGTAACGTCGTCACGCCGATGGCGCTGCTCCAGGAGCACGGGTCGGATGGCGTGCGCTATTGGGCGGCATGTGCGCGGCCCGGTGCAGACCAGGCCTTCGAGCCCGGGCAGATGAAGGTCGGCCGTCGTCTGGCGATCAAGCTGCTCAACGCGGCGAAGTTCGCCTTGATGCAGGCAGAGCCGCGTGGGCCGATTGTCGAGCCGCTCGATCGCGGCATGCTGACGACCCTGTCGGATCTGGTGCGCGAGGCAACCGAGAAGCTCGAGACCTACGACTATGCCTCGGTGCTCGCACAGACCGAGACCTTCTTCTGGTCGTTCTGCGACGACTACCTCGAGCTGGTGAAGTCGCGGCGCTACGGCGACTTCACGCAGGAGGGCGCCGCGTCGGCCAACAGCGCGATGCTGGTGGCGCTGTCGACGCTCCTGCGTCTGTTTGCGCCCTACCTGCCATTTGTCACCGAGGAAGTGTGGTCCTGGTGGCAGCCCGGATCCGTGCACCGCGCATCATGGCCCACGCCCGAAGAAGTGGTCGCCGACATCGGCGGCGCCGATCGCGACACGGTTCCGATCTTCAGTGCGGCCAAGGAAGCACTGGGCGCGGTGCGTCGCGTGAAAGCGCTCCAGAAGAAAGCGATCAAGACACCGGCAACCGCCGTGCTCGAGCGCGTGCGTTTCGAGAAGATGCAGCCGGCGCTTCGCGACTTTCAGGCGGCGGCTCACATCCGGAGCCTGTCGTTTGGCGACGTGCAGGAGCTGGAGCTGACCTTTCTCGACGAACCGGCGTGAGCAGCACGGTGGAGCCACTCGCTCCCGATGCCTACCGCGATCTCGTGCGGCAGGCGCTCGAGGAGGACATCGGGCGCGCCGACATCACCACCCGCGCCACAATCGATCCCGACCAACGCGCCCGAGCGATCGTCCTCGCCAAGTCGTCGTGCGTGATCGCCGGCATCGATGTCGCTGCCGAAGCCTTTCGTCAGCTCGATCCGGATGCGTCGGTCACTGTGCATCATCCGGACGGCAGCCGCTGTGATGAGGGCACAGTCGTTGCGGAGATCAAGGGCCGCGCGGCAGCGCTGCTGACGGCCGAGCGCACGGCACTGAACTTTCTGCAGCGGCTCACGGGCATTGCCACGCTGACGCGTCAGTTCGTCGATCGCGCCGCCGGGCGGATCACAGTGCTCGACACGCGCAAGACAACGCCGCTGCTGCGGGAGCTGGAGAAGTACGCCGTTCGCGTCGGCGGAGGCACCAACCATCGTCATGGTCTTCACGATGGGATCCTGATCAAGGACAACCACGTTCGGCTTGCGGGCGGGGTGCAGCAGGCGATTGAGCGGATGCGCGAATCAGGCGAGTCGCTGCCGATCGAAGTGGAAGCGCAGACCCTTGCACAGGTCGACGATGCGCTTGCGGCCGGCGCCGAGATCATCCTGCTCGACAACCTGTCGAATCCCGAGATCTTTGAAGCGGTCACGCGCTGCCGCGGCCGCGCGAAGACCGAGATCTCCGGCGGTGTCACGCTCGCCCGCATGGTGGATCTCGCCGCGAGCGGCGCCGATTACGTGTCGATCGGCGCACTCACGCATTCAGCCCCGGCCGCCGATCTCAGCTTCGAGATCGAACCCGGGTAGCTGGACGCTGGCAAGTGGAAAAAGTGGAAAAGTGGAAAAAGTGGAAGAAGTGGAAGTTTTCAAGTCTTGAAGTGGACGAAAGTACAACAAGCTAGGATTGTTCGATTGCACCACGTTCCACTTACCCTAACTTGATCACTTATTCACTTTCACTTTTTCCACTTCTTCCACTTCTTCCACTTTTCCACTTTGCTCATGTCTGTTCCGTCTCCCCGCCCTCTCCCTGACGAGATCGCAGAGGCCCTGTCGTCTGTCGCCTCTCGTCTCGGCTCGATCGGGCGCGAGGTGATCTGGTATCCCGAGATCTCGTCGACGAGTGATGTCGCCGCCTCGCTCGCCGAAGCGGGGGCAGGCGAGGGGCTGCTCGTGATTGCCGATATGCAGACGGCCGGACGCGGGTGGCTCGGCCGCACGTGGATCTCGCCTCCCGGTGCCGGCATCTACACCTCGATCGTGTTTCGTCCCAGCCCTGGGGCGGCGCGGCTGCTCACGCTGGCCGCCGGAGTCGCGATTGCGGAAGGGATCGCGAGCGCGACTGGACTCGAGCCCGAGCTGAAGTGGCCCAACGACGTGCACTGCCAAGGCAGAAAGCTCGCAGGAATACTGGCCGAACGCGGTGCCGATCACATCGTGCTCGGATTCGGCGTCAACGTGCAGCAGGCCACGTATCCGCCAGAGGTGCGCGGGCGCGCAACATCCCTCGAGCTCGAACTGGGCCGTTCGGTGGATCGTGCGCTCGTGCTGGCCGAGTGCCTCGCCGCCCTCGCCGCGCGATACCGCGACTTGAACGAGGGACGCGACGGTGCTGTGATGGCGGCATGGCGCACACGGGCAGCAGCCATGCTCGGCCGCCGCGTGGAGTGGGATGTGGCAGGCGCGAGCCAGCGCGGTCTGGTCGAGCGCGTCGACAACGACGGGGCTTTGCTGGTGCGAACGGAGAACGGTCTCGTGCGCGTCATCTCAGGTGAGGTGCGGTGGATTCACTGAACGACGAGTCGAGCGCCGCGGCCCCCGATCGCTATTGCCGCGACGTCGAGGCCTATCTGTGCCGCAAGAACGACGGACACCTCATTCGCATCGTCGGACCCGCATTCGAGCAGGTCTGCGGGTGGGCGACGAGAGGCGTGCCGCTGAGCGTGGTCTGCCGCGGCATCGATCGATACTTCGAACGCTATTACGCAAAAGGCCGCCGGCGTCGTCCGGTGCGCGTCGAGTTCTGTGAAGCCGACGTGCTCGATGTGTTCGACGAGTGGCGCCGCGCGGTGGGAATCGCCGCAACGACGTCAGATCCTGCGGCTGCCGACGACGAGGAGTCGAGCGGGCGCCAAGGCTCATTGCCCGCGCATCTCGAGCGAGTGGTCGCTCGACTCACCACACTTCGGGCGAGCGACGATCGATCGCTCGACGAGGTGGCCGATGCGATGGTGCGCGAGCTCGACGCTGCACGTGCGGGTGCCCGACAGCTGCGCGGCGACGGCCGTCAGGCGCTTCTCGATCGCCTTCGCGACCTGGATCGCGCGCTGCTCGATGCGGCGCGTGCGCAGCTCGATACCACGACGCGCGAGGCGCTCGCCGATGAAGCCGCACGCGAGCTGGAGCCGTTTCGCGACCGGCTGCCGCGCGACGCCTATGAGCGATCGCTCGGCGCGTCGCTCGATCGCCTCATTCGCGAACGTCGACGCCTCCCCGTGATCACCTACGAATGATCGCTCCCGGCGCGACGATCACCGTTGACGCTCTCAAAGTCACTGGCGGTGGACGGATGCTCGCCATCCACGACGAAAAGCCGGTGTTCCTGTGGGGCGCCATACCCGGTGAACGTGTCGACGCGCGCGTCGAGCGCGTCGGGAAGGGGGTCATCTTCGCCGACACGACCGCCGTGCACTCACCGTCTCCCGATCGACGTGCGTTCTCTGGTGACTGCCGATGCGGCGGCTATGCATTCGCGCACATCAACTACACGGCTCAACTTCGGCTGAAGGCAACCATCATCGAAGACGCATTTCGGCGAATCGGCAAGATGCCGCTGCCGAACACTCCGGAGGTCATCGGGTCACCTGAAGAGGGCTACCGTATGCGCGCCCGCTTGCACGTGCACGCGGGGCGCATCGGGTTCTACCGCGAGGGTACGCACGACCTCTGTGATGCGACTGCCACACGCCAGCTCCTGCCAGCCACCAACGAATGGATCGCCCACGCGCAGGAGGTTCTGCGGCGCGATCGACTCAACGATGTGACGGGCATCGAGATCGCCGAGAACATCGCCGGTGATGAGCGCGCCTGTCACCTTGACCTCGTTGCCGGCCGCGAGTGGAAGAGATACGCGGAGCTCGGTGAGGGACTGGTCGGGTTGTCAGTCCGCGCGGGCGAGCACGGTTCGACCCACACCGTTGCCGGCACGCCCGTGGTGCACGATGTCATCGACGTCGGCGATGGCACGACGGTGCGGCTGCGTCGAGACGCGCGGGCGTTCTTTCAGGGGAATCGGTTTCTGGTGACGCGCCTCGTCAGAGAGGTAGTCGCGCGCGTGCCGCCTGGGCCGGCTGTGGATCTCTATGCGGGCGGGGGACTCATCGGGCTTGCGCTTGTTGCGGCCGGTGCCACGGACGTGGCGCTTGTCGAAGGTGATCCGATCGCGGCTGGCGATCTCGAGGCCAATGCCACACCGTACCGATGTGCACGCGTCGTCCGCCGCAGCGTCGAAGGGTTTCTGAAGGCCGGCGGAGCCCGCGGCGCCGAAGTAGTGATCGTCGATCCGCCACGCACGGGGTTGTCGAACGACGCCATCGTTCACCTGCTCGCGCATGCCAGGCCGAGGTCAGTGATGTACGTCTCGTGCGATCCGGCAACGTTGGCGCGCGATGCCGCCCGGCTCGTGTCGTCGAGTTATCTCCTCAAGAGCGTGATCGCGCTCGACTTTTTTCCCAACACCGCGCACGTCGAAACCGTTGTGGTGTTTTCTCGCATGGCGTGAATTCCTTCGCGAGCGATCCTTTCATCGATTTAATCAACTCTTCAGAATCCGTTTAAGTGCTGCGCCGTAACATGGGATCTGGCGCTCGGCTGCGCCAGGAGATGATGGTTCGATGATCGACAGAGTGCTGAAGGTGGTTGCCGGTGCTGCGCTGCTCGCCTGTATCGCGGCGGTGCCGGCGCTCGCGCATCATTCGTTCGCAGCGGAGTTCGATGCCAAGAAACCGGTCAAGCTTCGGGGCACCGTTGTGAAGATGGAGTGGATCAACCCGCATTCCTGGATCCACATGGACGTCAAGGATCCGGTGACGGGGAAGGTGGAGCGCTGGATGATCGAGGGCGGCGCGCCGAACGCGCTGCTGCGGCGTGGCTGGACGAAGAACTCGCTGCCGGAAGGTACTGAGATTCTCGTCGAAGGCTTCCAGGCGAAAGATGGCGCGAACCGCGCGAACGGCCGCGACATCACGTTCCCTGATGGCAAGAAGCTGTTTGTTGGATCTTCTGGTACTGGCGCTCCAGACGAACGGCCAGAGAAATAGACGGACGTAAATCCCCAACCGCCAACTCTCAACTCCCAACGACAAGACGTTCCGATCTTTTGGGAGTTGGGAATTGGGCGTTGGGAGTTGACCGATTCATTCAACGTCACCGCTGTCCTTGGTGTCGGTGAGCGTCTTCTGCCGCAGGGCCGCGGCGCCAAGCAGACCGCCCATGCCCATCGACTCGACGGCGGTGCTCGGCACGAGCATCAACGCGCCTTTTTCCTTGAGACCTTCGTACAGCATGTTCATCGCGCGCAGATGCAGCGCGGTCGGGTTGTCCTGGTAGACGCGCGACGCGGTCTCAAACGATTTCGCGATCTCCATTTCCGCCTCGCCGAGGATGATGCGCGCCTGTTTCTCGCGCGAGGCCTGCGCCTCGCGCGACATCGCATCCTGCAGCGAGCTCGGAATGACGATGTCGCGCATCTCGACCGAGTGGACAGTCACGCCCCACGGCGTCGATCGCTCGTCGATCAGCTTTTGCAGATCCTGCTCGATCTTGTCGCGTCCGCGCAGCAGATCGGCCAGCGACGTGCGGCCGATGATGTCGCGGAGCGCGGTCTGCGCCGCCCAGCTCACGGCAACGGCGTAGTTTTGCACTTCGAGCGCCGCTTTCTCCGGATCGTGGACCATCCAGAACAGCACCGCGTCGACGTTCACCGGAACGGTGTCGGAGGTGAGCGTCTGTTCGGCGGCGAAGCCGGTGGTGATCATGCGCTGATCGATCGAACGCGTCACCGAGTCGACGAACGGCACGATCCAAAACAGGCCGGGACCGCGCATGCCGATGAAGCGTCCGAGCCGGAGCACGATTGCCCGCTCCCACTGCTGGGCCACACGGGGCGACAGCGCCGCGATCACACCAAGTGGTATGCCAATCGCCACCCAGGTGGGCGAGCCGGTCACGCTGGTCAGCCAGACGCTGGGGACCACGAAGACCACCAGGACGATGACAGACACGACGTTGAGGATCACGATGAGGCTCCTTTCGTGATGGAAGCAAGGGCACGCCGAAGATCGGCGGCCGAGAATCCCTTAGCGGAGGCGTCGGCCAGCGCACGCGTCGCAATCGCCTGCAGCTCGGCTTCGCGCGCCTCCTCGTTGTGCGTGGAGTGGTCGGCATCGGCGATGAAGGTGCCGACGCCACGCCGCGTCTCGAGCGCACCGGTGCGCTCGAGATGGGAGTAGACCTTGGCGACCGTGTTGGCGTTGAGTCGGAGCGCCACGGCCAGCTGGCGCACAGTGGGCAGCTGGTCGCCAGGCTTGAGGTGTTTCGACGCGATCGCGACGCGGATGCTGCGTTCGAGCTGCGCGTGCAGCGGAGTCGCGTCGCGTGGGTTCACGGTGCGGGCCCAGTCAATGGAGTTGGCCATTGCAGGCCTATTGTACTAGTACACTAGGATAAGTCAAGCGGCGGCCGTAGAGGCGCGTCTTCAGACGCGCCTACGATTTGTATTTCGCTTCTTCCGCGTAATAGGCGGGGAACCCCACCGCGCTTTTCAACGCGTCGAAGTTCATCGTCGACGCCGTGCGGCCGGCGCGCAGGTCCTGCAGCGCGGCGCGCATGGCGCCGATCGAAACGTTCAACATGGTCAACGGGTACACCGCGATCGTGTAGCCGATCGCTTCGAGTTGCGCGGGGGAGAGCAGCGGCGTCTTGCCGCCCTCGATCAGATTGGCCATCTTCGGACCGGGGACGGCCTCGCAGTAGCGCCGCATCTCGGCTTCCGATACCGGCGCTTCGAGAAACGTGATGTCGGCGCCGAGCTCGCGAAACGCCAGACAGCGATCGATCGCCTCGTCGAGCGACACGCAGGCCCGCGCATCGGTTCTCGCCATGATGACGATGTCTGCGCCGGCCTCGCGCGCGTCGACCGCGGCGCGGATCCGGGTGAGCGCTTCAGGCCGATCGACCACCGACTTGCCCTCGACGTGGCCGCATCGTTTCGGCGCCACTTGATCCTCGAGCATGATGCCCGCGAATCCCGCATCGGCGTAACCCTGCACCGTTCGTTTGATGTTCTGCGCGCTGCCAAATCCGGTGTCGCCATCGCCGATGAGCGGAATCGACACCGCGCGGCAGATGTTGCGTCCCTGATCGACGAGCTCGCCGTACGAGATCAGGCCGGTATCGGGCATCCCGAGGCGCACGGCCGAAACGGCGAATCCGCTCATGAAGCCGAGCTCGAAGCCCGCTTCTTCGATGAGCCGTGCTGACATCGCATCGTGACAGCCGGGCATGACGAGGATGCCCGGGCGTTGTAACAGCTTTCGCAGGCGATTCGGCGCAGTCAACAACAGGCTCCTGGCCGGCGCGTCCTTATTTGCCGCGGCCCGCCGCTTCGACGAATCCCTCGAACAGCGATCGGAACTCGCCGGTGCGATAGAAGTTCTCGGGGTGCCACTGCACGCCGAGACAGAAGCGCTTGTCTGGATCTTCGATTGCTTCGATCACGCCGTCCGGTGCGGTGGCACTGGCCACGAGACCGGTGCCAAGCGTCATCGGCGCCTGGTGATGTCGACTGTTCACCGGACAGGTGTCGTTCTGCAGCCGCTCACGCATCAACCGATCGAGCAGGGTGCCTTCGGTGATCCAGACGTCGTGTGCGATCGCATGCGGCGGCTCCCGCAGCACGTGATTGACCGTCGTGCCCAGTTGATCGGGAATGTCCTGCACGAGCGAACCACCGCGCGCGACATTGAGCACCTGGATGCCACGGCAGATCGCCAATAACGGCAGGTCGGCGTCGATCGCGCGGCGTGCGAGCTCGAGCTCGTAGTCGTCGCGTCCCGGCTCCGCCGCCGAGAACGTCTTGTGCGCCGGCTCGCCATAGATCGACGGCAGCAGGTCGCCGCCACCGGGAAGCAGAATGCCGTCCACGGAGGCGATGACGTCGGCCGGCTTGTCCACCTCGCGAACGAGCAGGCGCACCTCGCCTCCGGCGCGGCGGACCGATTCTTCGTAGTCGTGCATCTTCGCGCACGGAGGAATGGCGATCACCGGCATCGGCTACATTCTCGCTGGTACCGCGACGCCCATCAGATCGAGCGCGCGTGTGAGCTGGTCTCGCAAGTAAATGACCGCCGCGGCGCGCCATCGGCGAACCGCGTCGCGTTCCTCGTTGAGAATCGGCGACCGATGGTAGAACGCATTGAACGCCTGCGCCAGTCCGAACGCGTACTTGGCGAGAACCGAGAACTCCAGCGATCGCACCACCTGCTCGACGATCTCGTCGAGGCGCGACGCCTCGAGAACGAGCGCCCACAGCTCATGGCTGCCGTTATCGCCGGTCAATTCGGCGGCAGGCACGTCGCGCAACGCGTCGAGCAGCGCCGCTTCGCCGAGCCCCTCGCGCTGCTGCACTTTCTGAAAGATGTTGTTCGCCCGCACGACCGCGTACTGGATGTACGGCCCGCTCTCGCCTTCGAAGCTGAGCGCCTCTTCGAGGTCGAACGCGATCACCTTGCCGCGGGAGAACTTGATCAGGAAGTATCGCACCGCGGCGATGCCGATCATCTCCGCCGTCCGCTCCACATCGCGGGCCGATGATTCGGGATTGCGCTTGGCGACCTCGGATCCGGCCTTCTGAATCAGGGCATCGAGCAGATCGTCGGCCTTGACGCCAAGCCCCTTGCGTCCCGAGACCTCCACGAACGGACGCTTGGCGTCTTCCGAGTCGGGCGGCGGCGCACATCCCAGCTCGCGCGCCGTTGCATGCGACAACGCCACCATCTCGTATGAGAAGTGGTGCGATCGCTCCGCGCCTTCTGGATGACCCACGGCGATAAGCGCCTGCTTGAGCAGTTTCTGCAGATACGACTGCCGCACGTCGATGACGTTGTAGACGTACGACGCGCCGCCGAACGGCGGGTGGGTGCCGGCGCCGTCCTGACTGCTCGTCGCCCACAACGGACTCTGCGGCCGAGCCGAGAACACGCGGTACTTGAAGTCGCGTCCAAGCAGACCGAGCTTCCAGAACTGATAGGCGATGTCCTTGCCGACGTACGTCACCACGCCATTCGAACGGACGATGACCTTCTCGCGCTCGTCGCCTTCATCGTCCTGTTCCGTGGGGCGCTCTGGCTCTGTGCCCTCCACCTTTGACTCTTGCCCTTTGACCTTTGCCCTATCGACGTCTTCGTCGATAGGCATCACCCAGCAACCGGCGAGCCGACCCTCGCCGCGGAGATAGACCGCCTTCTTCTCTTTGAGCACCTCGAAGGCCTGCGCCCAGAATTTGAGCCGCAGGATGTCGCCCTCCCACGTCAGTAGGTCGTAATCCACGTTCATGCGCGCCATGGTTGCGAGGTGGCACCGGACGATGCGATCGGCGATGAACGCGGCGATCTCCGCGCTCTCGTTGCCGCCGTGCTCAATGTCGTGCAGCGCCTGGGCGCGAATCTTCAGGCGTTCCTTGTCGACGTCGTACCACTCCGTGACGCGGGCGTAGAGCTCCCAGCAGTAGAAGTCGAATCGCGTCGTGTCGGCGATACGGCGGACGCCATCGAGTGCCAGGTTTTCGAGCACACGGAAGCCAACGACCACGTCGGCGACCTGGACGCCGGTGTCATCGATGTAGTTCTGCACTTCGACATGCGTGCCGCGGAAGCGCAGCACGCGCACGAGCGTGTCGCCGAGCGCAGCATTCCGCAGATGGCCGATGTGTGCCGCCTTGTTCGGATTGATCGCGGTGTGCTCGACGATGGCCTTCCCCCCGTCCGGGCGGCGAACGGCGGGATCGAGCGCAACAGATTTACCGCGGACCGTCGATAAACGCTGAAGCAAGAAGGCCGGTCGTTCGAGAAAGAAGTTGAGGTAGCCGTTTGGGGCCGCGGTAACCTGTCGAATGCCCGCCAGCGTGCCGAACGCCGACGCGATCTCCTGGGCGATGGCGCGGGGCGCCTTGCGCAGACGACGAGCAAGCTCGAAGGCGACCGGCGTGCCCAGATCGCCGAGCTCGCGATTCGGTGGGTACTCGAGGGTGAGAGTGGGCATCGCCGCCGCCTCGAGCGAGTACTGTTTCGCGAGAAGCGCAGCAAGATGCGCACGCAGGCTGTCGTGGACGGGAAGGATCATGCGCGAGTGTGTGCAATCCTGGGGGTGATTGTGATTGCGGCAGCCGTTCGAGGTGCGGTACCCTCTGCGGTCAGCAGCGCCGTTAAACGGCCTCCGAACGCTCCGGCCCCCCCGATGCGATCGTCCTCTCTCACACCCGGCGGCAAGCCGCGCTCAATCCCGCATCTTAGCGTATGACCGATGCTGCGGTGGGACGCCTGCTCGTCGCCAGTCTTCATCAGAGTATCGCCGACCTCCTGCCCACGCGTCTGGAGTTCTACGAATCCTGGCTGAATCCGGGTGGGCTGCGCGAGGGGCGCATCGGGCTCGCTCCCCTGGCTGCGGTCCTCAGTTTCCTGCGCCTGGAGGGCGAGCCGTATCACTTGATTACGGCGCGAGCGGGCGAATACACCGCTGAATGGACGGTTGCGGAACTTCCACGGTGGCGAGTGCGATTGATTCATGCGGCGCCTCCCGCGTTTCGAAAAAGGCTGGTGATCGGGGTCGCACGCTGGATGGTGCGGAGCACCTACGGCGACACGAACTTCCGCGTGCAGTGGCGGCAGTGGCGCGCCTCGATCGATCTGCGCGCGTCGCTGTTCTGCGAAGTCCGCGAGCCGGTCGGTCATCCGCTGTGCGAGTTCTATGCGGCAGCGCTCCGCCGGCTGATGGCGCTCTTCGAGCTCGATGCGGACGTGATCACCGAGCGGTGTCGTGCGACAGGGGCGGGGCAGTGTGCGATGTCGCTTGTGGTGAGGCCGCCGGCTGCGGCATGAGGTCCGGCTCAAAGCCGGACACGACGTACCGAAAGTGAAGATAATGGCGGAAAAACCGCTGACGGTTTACCGACAGTGTGTTAAACTGCGCACACACCAATGGCAGACGAGGGCGTTCACGAGATTCAACTGAACGGCAAACAGCTCGTCTTCATGTTCATGGCGGTCACCGTGGTGGCCGTGGTGATTTTCCTGTGCGGCGTCATGGTGGGCCGCGGCGTCCGCGCCCCACGTGCCGCGGAAGCACCCGACACGATCGCTGAAGCGCCAACTGACCCTACCGCGGCCGTCCAAGGACCGACTGCCACCGCTGAACCCAGCGCATCTCCGAGTACGACATCGACGGGAACCCCCGCGCCAGCGACGACGCAGGAGAAACTGACCTACGCCGATCGCTTGTCATCGTCGACATCCCCTCCCGAGACGTTGCGGTCTGAACCGGTTGCGCACCCGGCGGCACCCCCCGAGCCAGCGCCGACCCCCAAGGTGCTGGTGGCTGATGCGAAGCCGGTGCCGAAATCGGCAGCTCGCCTGGCGGCGAAGGCCGAATCGAAGGCCGAATCGAAGGCCGAATCGAAGGCCGAATCAAAGGCCGACTCGAAATCCATCGCCGCCGAGCCGCAAGACTCGGGCAGCGGGTTCGTCGTGCAGGTTGCGGCCGTGAAGGCGCGTTCCGAGGCCGACACGATCGCCAAGCGTCTCTCCTCAAAAGGGTTTCCTTCGTACGTGACCACACCCGGCCCCGGAACCGCGCACGTCTATCGCGTTCGCGTGGGCAAATACACCGATCGGCGTGAGGCTGAATCAGTCGCCCGCCGCCTCGAAAAAGAAGAACAGTTCAAGCCCTGGATTACGCGCTAGCCCTGATCGCGGGCGCGCTGCTCGCGCTCTGCTTTCCCCGTTACGGACATCCTGCGGTCGCGTGGATTGCGCTCGTGCCGCTGCTCATCGCCTTGAGCGGATGGCGAGGCCGACCCGGTGTGTTGAGAGGGCAGCCCCTGCTGCGTGCATTCGCGCTCGGACTCGTCACCGGCGTCGTCTACTTCGCCGGCACCGTGTACTGGACCGGTGCCGTCCTGTCGGAGTTTGGCGGGCTGCCGGGGATCCTGGCGGTCGTGGCCGTGCTGCTCCTCTCGCTCTATCTGGCGATCTATCCCGCCGTCTTCGCGGTCATTCTTTCGCAATTGATCGCGCGGGCCGGCGCGTCGGCGCTGCTGCTCGCGCCTCCGATCTGGGTGGCCAGCGAGTTCGCGCGCGGCTACGTCTTCGGGGGATTCCCCTGGGTGCCTCTGGGAAACAGCCAGGTCACCGTGCTGCCGGTGGTTCAGATCGCGAGCGTGTTTGGCGTGTACGGCGTATCGCTGCTTGTCGCGTTCGTGAACGCGGCGATCGCCTATGCACTGCTCGAACCCGGCCGCGCTCGCATCACGGTTGTCGCCAGCGTGGCGGTTCTACTGATCGCGGCTGCGGGTTGGGGTACGTGGCGCATTGCCGACGGATCGTTGACGCGCGAAGGTACACCCATTCGCGTCGGCCTGATTCAGGGGAATGTCGCACAAGAAGAGAAGTTGAATCTGACACCGCAAATCGCGAGGCGCATTCTGACGACCTACATCGCGATGACGCGGGACGCAGTCAGGCGAGGAGCGCAGTACGTCATCTGGCCGGAATCGTCCACTCCTTTCGGGTTCGACGAGAGCGCGATCGGTCAGCAAGCCCTCCGAGATTTGGCGCGCGAAGTACGAGTCCCGATTCTCGTCGGCAGCGATCACATCGAGAAGGGGACGCCCCCGGTGCAGTACAACTCGGCGTTCCAGCTGTCTCCAGACGGTGAAACAGCCGCGATCTACAACAAGATGCACCTGGTCCCGTTCGGCGAGTTCATCCCGCTTCAGCGGTGGATTTCGTTCGTCGCGCCGCTCGTGAAACGGTTCCTTCCGTTTGCCGAGGGGAAGTCGGTCATCATGCTTCCTGTCGGGTCGCATGTGGCCAGCACGTCGATTTGCTACGAGGTCGTCTTTCCCGCGCTGGTCCGGCAGGCGGTGAACGCGGGCAGCGAGCTGCTGACCACGATCACCAACGATGGGTGGTACGGACATTCGTCGGCGCCGTACCAGCACTTCGAGCTCGCCTCGATGCGGGCGATCGAGCAGGGCCGCTATCTCGCGCGAGCGGCCAACACCGGTATCAGCGGCCTGATCGATCCGTATGGGCGAGTCGTGGCGCGGTCGGGTATCTTTGAGCAGGTCGGGATGGTGGAGGAGGCACGGTTCCTCTCCACCCGGACGATCTACGCGCG
>Ga0075423_10000255_pt1 | contig 40272 bp, 28 predicted proteins | sample SoiMethybrSBSTD2_FD_80114 | JGI IMG/M metagenome (GOLD analysis project Ga0075423, IMG submission 80114) | Bulk soil microbial communities from a Populus tree surrounding site in Tennessee, USA - Soil MetaG P. TD hybrid SBSTD2 | ecosystem: Environmental > Terrestrial > Soil > Tree plantation...
GTTGAAGTTCTCGAGCGCCGTGAGCGAGTAGGCCCACGCCCGCTCCCGGATCTCGAGGCCGCGCGGCACGTGCGGCTCGGCCTGGGTGAAGCGGATCGCCTCGTCGGTGTCGTCCCGCATCACCAGTGCATACATCTGCTGGCCGAGCGCGCCGTAGTCCTCGTCGACCTTGCCGTCGCCGTCGTTGTCGTGCCCGTCCAGGAAGTCCTCGTCCACCTTCTGCTGCAGGTAGCTGAGCGGCTCTGCCTCGTCGCGATCGCCGTCGTCGTTCCCGAAGCGCTTGCCGTTCACGATGCCTTCGTATGCCGGGTAGATGTGGTCCTCGGGGTCCAGCGATGGCGGCCGCCATTCGAGCCCCGAGCTCACGCGCCGCCGCGACACCGGGTCGCCGGGGCTGATCGCCGGGTCCACCGCGCCGACCGCGACCGACTGGAAGAACAGGTACTCGACGCCCGACTGGCCCGGCCATTGGGCGGAAGGGTCACTCGAGGTCGTAAAGAACGGATTCCCGTTCACGCCGAAGTTGGTGACCTTCTCGACCACCTTGCCGACCGTGAGCACAGCCCCGTGCCCGAACACGTCGGGCGCCGCCATCGGACCGACGCGCCCGCGGCCGCGGCGCTGCTCGTACTGGCGGTAGAGCTCCTTCACGCTCTCCGGAGTGATGCCCTCGAAGTTGACCTTCGAAGCGAACCGGGTGTCGCGATCGTCCGCGCGTGCGGGGCAGACGGCTGCCGCCACGAGCAGGAAAGCGACCAGGCGCGGGCCGACCCGCAGAGAAGAAACGGACTTAGGAACGCGACGGCCACGAGTGGTAGCCATTCGATTCGGAACCGTGTGGGAGCGGCCGGGGAAGATCCGGGATGCACGGCGGTCCGGAGCCAACCGAATCGGGGCGCAGCAGGAAAAAACCGCGAATTGGCGCCCAACGCCCAGCCAAAAGCAATATCGGCGCATGATGCGCCGCCGTCAAGGGCGAAATGCGAAGCGCGCGCGTTCGCCGCGTTCGTCACCCGATCCGGCACGCCGGTATCGGGACCCGCGCGGCTGATTCCGGGCGGGATTCGACGGGAAAAGTGCTGCGCGGTGGCGTGGCGGGCCTTCCGGCACGCCGACGCAAACGCGGTTACGCGCCGGTCGAGCCCCCGGCGCGCGCCATCGAGCGCACCGCGACGAGGCGGCCGTGCTCGATCTCGAGACGCAGGTCGCAGCGCTCGAGCGTGCTGAGGCGGTGCGCCACCACCAGCGTGGTGCGTCCCTCCATCAGGCGGTCGAGGGCCTCCATGATCAGGGCCTCGGAGCGCACGTCGACCGCGCTGGTGGGCTCGTCCAGGATCAGGATCGGCGCGTCCTTGAGGAAGGCGCGGGCCAGCGAGATGCGCTGGCGCTCGCCGCCCGACAGCGTCATGCCGCGCTCGCCGACCGGCGTGTCGTAGCCCTGCGGGAGCCGGGAGATGAAGTCGTGGGCGTTCGCCGCCTTGGCCGCCTCGATGATGTCCTCGAGCCCGGCCCCGGGGCGCGCGTACGCGATGTTCTCCGCCACGCTGGTCGAGAACAGGACCGAGTCCTGGAGCACCATGGCGAACTGCCGCCGCAGATCGTCGAGCCGGTAGTCGCGCAGGTCCACGCCGTCGAGCCGCACGCACCCTTCGCTGGGATCGTAGAGGCGCACCAGCAGGCTCACGAGCGTGGTCTTGCCGGCACCGGTCGAGCCCGCGATCCCGATGCGCGTGGCGGCGGGCGCATCGAACGAAACCTCGCGCAGCACGGTCCGGCCGCCCGGGTAGGCGAACGAAACGTCGCGGAACTCGATGTCGCCGCGCGCGCGAGAGAGGGGTCGGGCGTCGGCGCGCTCGACCACGTCGCGGGCATCGTCGAGCAGCGCGAACACCCGCTCTGCGCTCGCCAGCTTCGCCTGCATGCCCACCGTGCGCTTGCTCAGCGTCTTCAGGGGATCGTAGAGCTGGGCCAGGTAGCCCATCACCAGCAGCAGCTCGCCGAGGGTGAGCGCTGAGGCCTGGACGTGGAGCACGCCGACGAACAGCACCACCGCCGTCCCGATCACGGTGAGCACGCTCACCTGCATGCCGAATGCGCCCTCGATCAAGGTGAGGCGCATGCGCGCCCAGCGGCCTTCGTCCGAGCGCCGCACGAAGCGCTCGTGCTCGCGCTGCTCCTGGCCGAACGCCTTCACCACCCGCAGGGCTCCCAGCACCTCCTGGACGATCGCGAGCGCCGAGGTCTCGAGCTTCTTCACCTCGTGCCAGCGAGCCCGGACCCGCTGCCGGTAGTAGTGATTCATGAGGAACAGGATCGGCGAGATGGCGAGCGCGACCAGCGCCAGCTGCCAGTCGATGCGCGCGGTGATGACCATCATGGTGGCGAGGCTGAGCCCCGCGGTGATCGACGGAAACAGGCTCTCCACCACGATCGCCTGCGCGTCGCGTACGTCCTTCTCGATGCGCGCGATCGAGTCGGTCGTGCCTCGCACATCGTGATGGGCGAGCGACATGCGCTGGACGTGGAGGAACAGGCGCGCGCGCAGGTCGAGGGTCTGCTTCTCGACCACGTAGGCCTGGAGCATCTGGCTCGAGAGCAACTGCAGCTGGCGCAGGATCGCGACCGCTGCGAGCAGCGCGACCGCCACCAGCAGGGCGACCTCGTGCGAGGGCGCGGCCCCGGGAATCCGCAGCCAGCGCGGCAGGGGATGGGAGCCGAGCGCCGAGTCCACCGCGATCTTGAGCGGCAGCGGCGCCAGCGCGGTGAGCGGGGCGGCGAGCAGCCCGACACCGAACAGGGCCAGCAGGTGGTAGCGGTAGGGCCGTGCCTCGCCGAGCAGGCGCAGGAAGAGCGCCCGGTCGGATCCGCTTCGTTCGCCGCTCATCGTTCGATCGTCCTCGCCGCCTGTGATGGGCGTCCCTCGCCCGCTGAACCGCTTCCCGGACGCCGCGCGATCAGCGGTCGAGCCACAACTCCCGCTCTGCGGCGTCGCGCAGCGCCCCGACGGCGGTCCCGCACTCCCACGCGATGCGCGCGCCCAGCGCAGCCGCCGCCAGCGCCAGGATCCGGCTCGCGGTGTCCGCGCCGTCGACGTAGGCCAGGAGCGCGATCACCGCCAGCGCGAAGGTGGCCAGGAGCCCCGCGGCCGCGGCCCGCGGCCACAGCCGGGCCCGCACCATCTGCCGGCCCTGCCCGTGCTCTTCGACGCCCATGATCATCCGCGCCACGCCCAGCACGCCGCCGCGCGCCTCGAGATCCCAGCGGTCGTAATCGCCCCCGCGACGCGCCACCATGTGGCGCGCGCGCAGCGTCTGCTCGATGCCGTGGAGCCGCGCCTCGGGTGCGCGCCAGCGCTCGGTCCACACCGCGAGCGCGCGTGGGCGCGGTACGGCGAAGCGGCGCGCGCCGCGCCCGCGCCATGGGGAGAGCCCGTGCTTCAAGCGTCCGCGCAGGCGCGCGATCGGCTGGAGCACGTGCAGGGCGGAGGTGAGGGCGCGGGCCTTGAGCCGTTCGCCGGGCGTACCCGAGAACTTCGCGCCGCGGGTGCTGACCGCAGCCTGCGCCAGCGGAATCGCGACCGCGACGCCGAGCAGCGGGAGCGCGAGCGCGAGCGGCGGCCACAGCGTTGCCATCGCGGCGAGCAGCGCGAGCCCCGCGATCCCGAGGTACCACTCGGGCATCAGCGGCAGCGACGTGAAAAAGCCCGCGGCCGGCTGGTAGATGGACTGGAACGGCGCGCTGCCCCACAGCCCCTGGTAGATGCGCCCGCGGCGGATCGCCAGCGCGCGCGTCAGCCCGTTGCCGTAGATGCGGCCGGCCCAGGTGTAGTGACCGAGCGCGTTGTAGCGCTCCGGCCATTTGCCCTCGAGCAACGCCTCGGCTCTGCCGTATCCCAGCTGCTGGCGCCAGTAGGTGCGCACCGAGTTGCGCCGGTGGTGCCACACCATGACGCCGGGGTGGAACCCGATGGTCCAGCCGTGGTCCTGCAGCCGCCAGCACAGGTCCACGTCGTCGCCCGCGGTGCGGAAGCGCGGATCGAAGCCGCCGACCGCCTCCAGCGCGCTCCGCCGGAACGCCATGTTGCAGCCCGGGATGTGCTCGGCCTCTGCGTCAGCGGTCAGCACGTGCATCGGGCCACCCGGCGCGTTCGCCACGCACTCTGCGATCCAGCCGTCGCCGGCCGGCGCGATGTTGGGGCCGCCGATTGCCACGTGACGGGTGCTCCGGAACGCCCGCGCCAGGTAGTGGAGCCAGTGCGGGTCGGGGCGCGCGTCGTCGTCGGTGTAGGCGATGATCTCGCCGGTCGCGGCCTGCCAGCCGGTGTTGCGCGCTGCGCTCAATCCCCGGTTCTCGGTGCGGATCATCCGCACGTCGTAGGGCGCGGCGATCAGGCGGACCCCGTCGGTCGAGCCGTCGTCCACCACGATGACCTCGAAGTTCGGATACTCGATCCGGCGCAGGCCTTCGAGACAGTCGCGCAACGTGCGGGATCCGTTGTACGTGCACACCACCACGGAGATGCGGGGCATCTCGAGACCGGTCGGGAACGGCGCGTCCTCGAAGGCCTTGGTCACCGCCGCGAGCGCCGGCTTCGGCGTGCGATCCCGGCGCACCAGGCCGAAATCCCAGTCGAAGACCTCCTCGCCGCCGCGATACCACTCGTCCGTCCACGCGTATACGAACACGCCGCTCGCACCCCATGCGAAAGAAGACCGGACCTGCCGGCCGATCATCTCCGCCTGGGCGTCGAGACCGCCGCGCATGCTGTCGAGGCCCAGTTCGGTGATCAGGAGTGGCCGCTCCCCGGCCAGGTTCTGGAGCCGGGGGAGATAGGCTTCATATTTCTCCATCGACTCGAGGTAGACGTTGAAGCCCAGCAGGTCCACGAACGGAAGGTCGAGGTACTCGGTGGACGGGTAGTTCACGTACGTGACGAGCGCCTCGGGATCCTCCTCACGGATCACCGCCGCGAGCCGCGCCAGGAAATGCTCGATCCTGCGGCGCCCGAACCAGCGCACCACCGCAGCGGGGATCTCGTTGCCGATCGCGTAGCACAGCACCGCCGGATGCCCGAGGCAGGAGCGCACCCGCTCGCGGAAGCGTCCCTCGATCGACGACAGGTCGCGGGTGTCGTTCAGGTAGCCCACCTCGCGCTCTGCGGCCAGGCCCACCATGACCCGGAGGCCGTTTTCCCAGGCGCAGTCCAGCAGCCAGCGGGGCGGGGTGGTGTAGGTCCGCACCGCGTTCACGCCATGGGCCGCCATCTGCGCGAAGTCGCTCGCGACCACGGCGGGCTCGGGGAACTGGTCGCCGTCCGCGCGCGGCTGGAAGGTGCCGTATGTGACGCCGCGCACGTACAGCTTCTCCTCCCCGGTGAAGAGGAACTTGCCGCGTGCCTGCGGTCTTAGGGCGGGGGAGGTCGCGGGGGATGAGTGGAGGGACTCGAGGGGGCTCGCCATGGGAATACCGTGAGATGTCGCGCCCATCGGTCGAGGATGGCCTCGGAGGGGGACCCGTGGGCGCGTCGGCCGTCCAGTATACCACAGCGCCGCGCGTATTGTGAACGCTGCATTAATTCGTATCCAGCGTAGAGTGACAAGCGTGTATCAACATTGCGCCACGCCGAACGTTAGTATATGACGCGAATACGGATGACATATGACAGCATTGCAACAGCCTCACCTTTGCAGTATGATTTCCGCGTTCGCGTCGTTCATGCATCAGGCCCGGCCTCGCTGGAGCCGGGCCGCCGTTCTTCCATCGCGCGGGTCGCTGGTCAGGGACGCACTCCTCGCGCAGGAGAGAGTTCCTTGAAAGCCTTGGTCGCGGTCGTTGCCGGCGGTGCCGGCATGATCGGCTCCTCCCTCTGCGAGACGCTGCTGCGCAAGGGAAACGAAGTCATCTGCCTCGACAATCTCTCGACCGGCCGCATCGGGAACGTCGAGCCCCTGTTCGGCAACCCCCGATTCCATTTCATCCATCACGACGTGACGTGCGATCTCCCCGACCTGCCCGCGCCGGATCGGGTGTTCCACCTCGCGAGCCCGGCGAGCCCGGTGGGCTATTCGCGGCTGCCGATCGAGACCATGCTCGCGAACAGCGAGGGAACGCGACGGCTCATCGGCCTGGCGCGTGGCCATGGCGCGCGGTTCCTGTTCTGCAGCACGTCCGAGGTCTACGGCGATCCCCAGGTCCACCCGCAGACCGAGACCTATCGTGGGAATGTGAGCCCGATCGGCCCGCGCTCGACCTACGACGAGTCGAAGCGCTACGGCGAGGCCATGACCATGGCCTACGTCCGCTCGTACGGGCTGGACGGGCGCATCGTCCGGATCTTCAACACCTACGGTCCGTATGCCGACGCGCAGGACGGGCGGGTGGTGGTGAACTTCATCGGCCAGGCGCTGCGCGGCGAGCCCATGACGATCTACGGGGACGGCATGCAGACGCGCTCGCTGTGCTACGTCGCGGACCTGGTCGAAGGCCTGATCGGCGTGATGGAGGCGGAGCGGACGCGGGGCGAGGTCGTGAACCTCGGCAATCCTGACGAGCACACCGTGCTCGAGATCGCCGAGATCGTCCGCAGGCTGACGCACTCGACCTCGCGCTTCATCTTCACGCCGCCCGCGGTCGCAGACGACCCGCGGGTGCGGCGCCCCAACATCGACAAGGCGCGCAGCCTGGTCGGCTGGGCGCCGAGCACGCCTCTCGAGGTCGGATTGCGCGTGATGATCCGGGCGATGGGCGGCGAGGCGAACGGAAACGGCAAGGCCCACGACGCATCTGCGGCGCACGCGAACGGCGACATGTCGAACGGTCACGCGAACGGCGCGACGATGAACGGTCACGCGAACGGCGCGACGGCGAACGGCGACATGGCGAACGGTCACGCGAACGGCGACGTGGCAAACGGTCACGCGAACGGCCACGCAAACGGGCACGAGAACGGCGCAGCTTCCGGCGAATCGCACAACGGGGCGGCGTTCACGCATGTCCCGGGCAGCCCGGGCGCAGGCGATCCCGCCTAGGACACCCACTCGCAGGGCGTGGCTTCGCGGCCATCGCAATGCATTTCCCGCGTGAGACGAATCCTGTGAGCAGCAAGAGCCCCATTGCGATCCTCGACCGCGCCATCGAGGCCCACGCCGCTTTGCGCGCGTGGTGCCGCCTGGGCGGAGAGCGGGAGAAACCGGTAAAGGTCGAGGTGTGGCGCGAGCTGCCCACCAACCAGCCGGCTTCGGTCTACCGGCTCGTGTTCGGCGGGCCCGCGATGCCCCCGGTGTTCGCCAAGCACTCGGAGCGCCGCTTCGGGGCCGTGGAGCGCACCTGCTACGAGGCCGTCCTGCCGCGCGTGCGCGTTCCGTCGCCCGCCTACCACGGATCGCTCGAGGACGACGATGGGAGCTGGTGGCTGTTCGTCGAGGACGCCGGCCGTGAATGGTATTCGATCACCGATCCCGAGCACCGCCGGCTCGCCGGACGCTGGATTGGAACCCTCCATCGGGAGGGCGCGCACGTCGCGGCGGCGCGCACGCTGCCGTCGGCCGGACCCGAACGCTATCTGAAACACCTGCGGGCCGCGCGCGAGCGCATCGAGCGCAATTTCGCGAACCCCGGGCTGAGCACCGGCGACCGCGAGGTGCTGAACACCTCGCTCGTGCTGCAGGACGAAGTGGAGTCGCGCTGGGACCGCATCGAGCGCGCGTGTGCCGGGCCGCCCGCCACGCTGGTCCATGGTGACTTCCAGCCCAAGAACATCCGGGTCGTGCCCGGACCGCCCGAGGCGCGGGTGCTGGTGCTGGACTGGGAGATGGCGGGCTGGGGTTGTCCGGCGGCCGACCTGGCCGCGCCCTGCGCCGCCGACGTGACGAGCCACATCGACCTCTCGGCGTACGCCGCGGAAGTGCGCGGAGCGTGGCCGGGGGTGGACGTCGCGGCGATCCACCGTCTCACCGCCGTGGGCCTCGTGTTCCGCCGCCTCGCCGCCATGGACTGGGCCGGGGAGAGCCTGCACTTCGAGCAGCCGAAGGTGCTCTCCGATCCGGTGGAATCGCTGCGCTTCCTCAACCGTTCGCTGGTGCGCTGCCTCGCGTCGGCCGAGGAGTGGCTCGGATGATCGGCCGGCTCGATCAGATCCTCGACGACACGCAGGAGCCCGGGCTTCCCGAGCTGCGCGCGGTGTTGGTCCAGACGCTCGGCGACTCGAAAGGCGCGATCCTTTTCACCGGGGCGCAGCGCATTTGGTCGCGCGTCTATCGCCTCCAGTTCGCCGCGCAGGCCGGCACGCACACCCTGGTCGTGAAGCGCCTCGGTCCGCTCGAAGCGCGACGCGGCGAGCAGGTCGCATGGAACTGGCTCCCGGCGGTCGGTCTCGCAGACGGTGGTCCGGGTCTGCTGGCCGTCGCCGCCAGCGCCCGCGGTGACTGGGTGTGGCACGTGTACGAGGACCTGGGCGAATCGGCGCTCGCCGGCCGCGAATCCGACACCGCGGCGGTGGCCGCGGCGGTGAGGCTGATCGCGAGCATCCATTCCCGTTTCGCATCGCATCCGCTCCTGGCCGAATGCCGCGCGTGCGGCGTGTTCGACATCTCGTGGTTCGCGGGCAACGTGCGCGATGCGATCCGCGGCCTCGAGGACATCCGCCCGCCCGCCGTCAGCATCACGGTCGACCAGGCGGCGCTGCGCGGTCGGCTGCTCGCGCGCCTGAGACGCCTGCAGGCGGAGCAACCGAAGCGCGCTCGCGCGCTCGCCGACTGGGGCGGCCCCGAGACGCTGCTGCACGGCGATCTCTGGACCTCGAACACCTTCGTCATGCGGGCGCCGGGCGGCATTCAGGCGCGGCTCATCGACTGGGACCGTGCCGGCGTGGGGCCGATGAGCTACGACCTCTCCACGTTCCTGCTGCGCTTCCCGGCGGAGCGGAGGAACTGGATCCTCGACCTCTACAGCCGCTCGCTCGAGGGCGATGCATGGCAGCTGCCCGGCATCTCCCGGCTCAACCAGCTGTTCGAGACGGCGGAACTTGCGCGCTATGCGAACTGTGTGGTGTGGCCCGCGCTCGCGATCACCCGCGAGAACGCGGCATGGGGTTGGAAATCGCTCGCCGAAGTGGACCGCTGGTTCACGGCGATGCAGCCGGTGATCCCGGGCGAGCGGGTCTCTCATCTGCGGCCGGTGCGGCAGCCGGCCAATGCATCGCGAGGGCATGTGTGATGTCATCGAAGTACCTGATTGTCAACGCCGACGACTTCGGCGCGAGCCGGGGCGTGAACCGCGGCATCTTCGAGGCCCACTCCCGCGGCATCGTGACGAGCACCAGCCTCATGGTGGATGCCTCAGGGTGCGAAGAGGCCGTGCTTCTCGCTCGCTCCGCGCCGCGACTCGCGCTCGGGCTCCACGTGGATCTGGCCAGTCGCGACGTGAAGGGTCTGGGCTCCGCGGGGCTGCTCGCCGAGCTCACGCGCCAGATCGGCCGCTTCGTCGACCTCGTGGGCCGGCCGCCCAGCCACATCGACTCCCATCGCGACGTCCACCGCGATCCGCGCCGGCTTCCGGCGTTCCTCGATCTGGCGCGGCGCTGGGGCGTGCCGCTGCGCGGGCACGCGCGCGTGTGCTTGCTGTCCGGCTTCTACGGCCAGTGGGCGGGCGAGAGCCATCCCGAGCAGCTCTCCGTCGAGAGCCTGGCACGCATCCTCGAAACCGGCGTGGGGGAGGGCGTCCACGAGTTGATCTGTCACCCGGGCTACCGCGACGCCCAGCTCATCTCCAGCTACCGCGACGAGCGCGAGGTCGAGGTCGCGACGCTGTGCGATCCGCGCATGCGTTCCATCCTCGACGACCTCGGCATCGAGCTCACGAGCCACGGCGCCCTCAGGCGCCTCGTTCCGATCGCGCGATGAAGCCGACGGTCGTCCTCTCCGCCTTCAACGTCGCCAATTTTCCGGAGGGGGGCGGGCACTTCTGGGTCTACATGCAGTACGCCCTCGGCCTGCGCCAGCTCGGCTGCGACGTCTACTGGATGGAGCGCTTCCTGCGCGGCGCCGACGACCGGCGCGACGCGGCGGCGATCGCCACGTTCTTCGACCGCATGGACGAGTTCGGGTTCGGCGGGAAGACCATCCTATTCGCGGCGCGCGGAGCGCAGACACCGTGGGCCGACTCCATCATCGTCGGCCCCTCCATGAGCGAGCTCGACGGCGTGATGCGGCGCTCCGATCTGCTGCTCAACTTCCACTACGCGATCGAGCCCGAGCTGCTCGGCCGCTTCCGCCGCAGCGCGCTCGTGGACATTGACCCGGGCCTGTTCCAGTTCTGGCTGAGCCGCGGGCAGCTCGCGGTTCCGAAGCACGACGCCTACTTCACCACCGGCGAGACCGTGGGGCAGCCGTCGTCCGCGATTCCGGACTGCGGGCTGCCGTGGGTTCCCATCCGGCCCTGCGTCAGCCTCACGGAATGGGACTACACGTTCGATCCCGCGCGCGACGCCATGACCACGGTCTCCGCCTGGAGCTCGGGCGACTGGGTCAAGGACGACGTGGTCCGGTACGAGAACTCGAAGCGCGTCGCGTTCCTCGCGTTCAAGGACCTGCCGCGCCACACCCGGCAGCCGCTCGAGCTGGCCCTGTTCATGGTCACGGACGAGGACCTCGAGGAGAAGAACGAGATGGAGCGCCTCGGCTGGCGGGTGCGCCCGTCGCGCGAGGTCGCAGGGTCCCCCGACGCGTACCGCAACTACATCCAGGGCTCGCGCGGCGAGTTCGCGTGCGCCAAGCCCTCGTGCATGGCGTTCCAGAACGCGTGGGTGAGCGATCGCACGTTGTGCTACCTCGCGAGCGGCAAGCCCGCCGTGGTGCAGCACACCGGCCCGAGCCGGTACCTGCCGAACGGCGAGGGCCTGTTCCGGTTCCAGACGATCGACGAGGCGGTGGAATCGCTGGCAGCGGTCAACGCAGACTACGAGCGCCACTGCCGCGCGGCCCGGGCACTCGCCGAAGCGCACTTCGACGCCCGCAAGGTGACCGCGCGCATTCTCGAGGCGGCGTTGTGAGCGCACGCGGCGGATTCGCGGCGCCGGCGCTGGCCGCGTGCCTGCTCGCAGCGGCCGCGAGAGCGTCCGCCGCGGCGCCGGACCCGGTGGCCGCGAACGCTCCGCCGGCATCGGACGGCGCGACCGGCGGCGCGGCGACCCACGCGGCCAAGCCGGCCGCGCCGGCGCTCGCCCCGATCCAGGCGGTCCGCTCGATCGCCCGCATCGCCCTCGACGGAGTGCTGAACGAGCCGGTGTGGAGCGAGAGCAGCGTGTGCGACCGGTTCGTGCAGCGGGTCCCGCGCGAGGGTGCTGCGCCCACGCTCAGGACCGAGGTGCGCGTCGCATACGACGATGATGCGATCTACGTCGGCGCGCGCATGTACGATCCCGCGCCCGACTCGATCCAGGCGCGGCTCTCACGCCGCGACGTCTCGGTCACCGCCGACCGCTTCGCCGTCTATCTCGATCCCTTCCACGACCGCCGCTCCGGCTACTACTTCATGGTGAACGCCGCGGGCACGATGTACGACGGCACGCTCTCGAACGACGTGAGCAACGACAAGTCGTGGGACGGCGTGTGGTCGGGCCGCGCCCGCATCGATCGGGACGGCTGGTGCGTGGAGATGCGGATTCCCTACAGCCAGATGCGCACCGAGCGCGCGGGCAGCCCGGTGTGGGGAGTCAACTTCTCGCGCAGCATCCCGCGCCGCCGGGAGGAGGACTTCCTGGCCTATCGCCCGCGCAAGGAGAGCGGGTTCGTGTCGCGCTTCCCCGACCTCCAGGGCTTCGACCGCATCACGCCCGGACCCGCGATCGAGCTCATGCCCTACGTGACCAGCCAGGGCGAGTACCTCGAGCACAAGCCCGGCGATCCGTTCAACGACGGCTCCGAGCTGGCGTGGAACGGCGGCGGCGACCTGCGAATGGGGCTCGCGAGCCGCATGACGCTCAACGCCACCGTCAATCCCGACTTCGGCCAGGTCGAGGTGGATCCCGCGGTCGTCAACCTCACCGACGTCGAGACCTTCCTCGACGAAAAGCGGCCCTTCTTCGTCGAGGGAGCCTCCATCTTCGACTTCGGCCGCCAGGGCGCGGGCGACTACTGGGACTACCAGTGGGGGGACCCGCTGTTCTTCTACAGCCGCCGCATCGGCCGGGAGCCGCAGGGCAAGGTGCCTTCTGCGAGCTACAAGGACGTGCCGGCCGGCGCCCGCATCCTGGGCGCGGCGAAGCTCACCGGGCGCGTCACGCCCAACTGGAACTTCGGCATGCTGAGCGCCGTCACCGACCGCGAGATGGCGCGGCTCGCCAGCGGCGCCGGCAAGACCTGGGAATCGGAGGTCGAGCCCCTCACGTACTACGGCGTGGCGCGCGCCCAGCGTCCGTTCGCGGACCGGCGCTTCGGGATTGGCGTGATCGGCACGGCGGCCGTGCGCGATTTCGACGATCCCAAGCTGCGCAGCCAGCTGAACGCGGCCTCGCTGCTCGGCGGGATCGACGGCTGGGCCTACCTCGATCCGCGCCGCACCTGGATCTTCTCGGGCTGGACTTCCGCGACGCACGTCCAGGGCGACCCCGCGCAGATGGTGCGCCTCCAGCGGAACTCGACGCACTACTTCCAGCGCCCGGACGCCGGCCAGGTCGAGGTCGATCCCCGCGCGACCTCGCTCGACGGCTGGGGCAGCCGCTACTGGCTCAACAAGGAAAAGGGCGCGACCCAGTTCAACGCGGCCTTCGGTACGCTCTCGCCCGGATACGAGGCGAACGACCTCGGGTACCAGAAGCAGGCCGATCTCGTGAACGCGCACGTCGGCGGCGGTTACAAATGGACCAACCCCGGCAAGCTGCGCCGCTACCAGAGCGTCAAGGTGGGAATGTTCGGCAACTGGGACTACGGCGGAACCTGCCTGCTCCACGGCGTGCAGGCCTCGGGCTATAGCGAGTTCAACAACGACATGACCTGGAGCTACTACGGCTCGTATCGGCTGCAGAGCGGCGACAATCGCCGCACGCGCGGCGGACCGCTGACGGTCGCGCTCCCCTCGTGGACCGGCGGGACCGAGTTCATGACCGACTCCCAGCACAAGCTCTATTTCTACGCCGGCGTGGACGGGCTGGTGTCCCAGTCGGGGACCTGGTACGTGGCGTCCTATCCGGCCGTGGAGTGGAAGCCGAACTCGGCCGTGAGCCTCAAGGTCGGTCCCGGCTACGAGCGCACGCACGAGGACGCGCAGTACGTGACGACCAACGTCGATCCCAGCGCGACCGAAACCTACGGGCGCCGCTACGTCTTCGGCACCCTCGACCAGACCACCGTGTCCGCTTCGCTGCGGCTCAACTGGACGTTCTCGCCGCGGCTGAGCCTCGAGACCTACGCCCAGCCCTACATTTCGTCCGCCGACTACACCCACTTCCGCTCGCTGGCGCGACCGCGCACCTACGAGTTCGACCCGTATGTCTACGGTGACAATCCCGATTTCACCGCGTTCTCGCTCAAGGGCGACGCCGTGCTGCGCTGGGAGTACCGGCCCGGCTCCGTGCTGTTCCTGGTATGGACCCAGCAGCGTTACGACGAGAACACGAACGGCGAGTTCGATCTCCCGAACTCCGTCCAGCACGTGACCGGGCTCCCGCCCGAGAACGTGTTCATGGTGAAGCTGAGCTACTACTTCACGCCGTAGGCGCTGCCATCCTGGCAGCCGCACTCGGTGATCTTCGACCTCTACACCGCTCACCCGGCGTTCGATCGATCGGCGGGCCGCGTCTCACTTTCCGCGAACTCGGGCGGGCGGCTCCGCGTTCGCGTGTTCGAGTGCTTCGATGTCACGGGCGTTCCGCCCGGAGCGCCGGTGGACGGCACGCTCGAGTTCCATGTGGATCTCCACACCAGCAGAGCTGCGGCGGATCCGGCTGCGGAGTGAGGTTCGAGGCGACGCTCGCCCTGCCCGGCGATTCGACGCGCGCGGATGCCAACCTGCAGGGCCCGGCCAACATTCCGAGGTCGGCCGGACGTCTCCGGCGCCTGACGCACGACCCGGATCGACCGCGCGGGCTGCCCGCCTGGCGCTACGACGGGATGCCGGAGCTGTCGGCATTCCGGCGCCACGCTCAACCGAATCCCTTGCGGACTCCCAGCGAGAAGACGTGGCGACCGCCGGGGGGAACGTGGAACTTGGAATCGAAGAGATAGGCGCCGAATGCGCCGAAGAATCCGAGATCGTACCGGCGCGAATGAAGCCCGGCCGTGGCCGCCACGTCGCTCGACCACAGGTCCGGGCTGTCCGAGGCCGCCAGCACTCGGTCTCGATCGCGGTCGCCGAGCGCGTTCAAGGCGCGCGTGAGCCGGATCGAAGCGTCGAACACCTGGCTCGACGAGAACAAGATGCCCCCGCTGATTCCCACCCGCAGGGCGGTGGTGTCGGAGTGCCACGGCACCACCCTGGCCTCGATGCTCACGTCAGGGCTCACGATCCGGGTTCTCCCCCCGCTGCTCGAGCCATGAGCGGCGCCGACCGTGAACGCGAGCCCACCCGGGAGCAACAAGCTGCGCGCCAGGTCCTCGCGGGTCTTGGGCTCGGAGGTGGCCCCCGCACCCACACGGTAATGGAGGAAGAGGAAGTGCTGGCCCTCCGGAGTGCTCCCGAGACCCGCTCCACCACCCACCGAGACCACGGGAATCAGGCTTCCATCGTTGCCGTAGCCGAATGCGTATTGGAGCGAGGCGTGAACGCCGACCGCGTCGCCGCGGGTCGGGTCCGCGGCGGGAACGGCATCGCCCGCACGGCTCGCGGAAGCCGCAAGCACGAGCACGAGCGACGCCGCACCCACGACAAGGTGCGACGGGACGGCAATGATCGGACGCACGAGCCACCCCTCATCGATCCGCGGCCGCTAACGGCATTGGATGATGGTGGAGCGCCGCCGGCGGCGCGAATTGTCAAACGCGCGACAGAGCCAGGGCCCGAGCGCTGTCCCGACAGCGCTCGGTATCCCTGAAACGCATGAATCGGCCAGGGGTCACATGGGTTTCGGTGCGGAGCGGCCGACCGGCCGCGTCCCGCCCTAGGTTCGAGACCGCTGCCTCGCCCGCCAGGCCTTGAGCAGCGCGCGCGTCTCGGTGTCGGGCCGCGCCGGCAGCTTGCGGTACTCGGAGCAGTCGCTCTTCCGCGTGAGCAACCGGTGGTCGACCAGCTCGCGGCGGAGAATGACGTGGTCGCCGAACGCGTTCGCCGCCTTCAGCACCTCGTTCACCTCCTTCTCGGAATAGACGCGATGCGACTCGAACCGGGTCCAGAGCACCCACAGTGCGAGCCGCTGGACGCTGAACTTGGTGGGCCAGCGCACCAGCCGGTCGCGGCTGTCGAACTGCCTCAGCGCCTTGCGCGCGTTGTCCGAGAGCGGAAGCGGCGGTGATCGGTCCTCGTCCGCCAGCGGGGCCGGCGGCGCCAGCATCGCGGTGCGCAGCGTCTGCACGTTCCGGTGACCGGCGGCGCGCGCGATCAGGTTGAGCAGCTCGACGTGGCTCGGCGGCTTCGCATCGCCGCGCTCGGTGAGGGCGTGACCGAGCGAGCGGGCGAATGCCGACAGATCGGGCACGACGAAGGGAACGGCTTCTCGGGGCATGGCGCTACCTCGCAGGCGTACGCGCGCTCGCGACCCTGATCCAGGGTGCCGGGGGTCGCCGACTTGCCAGCCGGGCGCGCGCCGCAATCGCGGTAGCGTGTCCAGTGCCGAATCTGCGGCAGGTTTAGCTCGCGGTCGCTAAGGACCACGCGGCGACGCCTGGGTGAACTGCCGACCCGAGGAGAGAGTAGCCGAATCCCCTGCTACCGCGCCAGCCCGAAGCCCCGCGCCATGAACGCAGCGACGAACACGATCGTCACCACCAGCGCCGCCTCGATCCAGCTCAGCGTCGCGAACAGCGGCGCGGCGCCCAAGTCCGGCGACTCGCCCCGGCGCAGCGCCATGCGCCAGCGAATCAAGGTCGCCATGGGTGCGATCTCGATCACGAAGACCGCGAGGAAGAGCCCGATCTTGGCGTAGAAGAGCGGCGACGACAGGTAGAACGCAGCGCCCTTCTCGAACGGCCCGAACGCCCGTGCCGGTCCGGTCAGGAGCCACAGCACGGCGGCGATGCCCCAGGCGGTGTCGGCGTCGAGCGCGCGGCGCACCGCGGCCGGATCGGGCGCAGCGCGCAGCGCGCGGGCGCGCAGCACGACCGCCGGCAGCCCGATCGCGAGCGCCAGCAGGTGGAGCGCCGAGAGGATCGCGGCGGCCGCACTCAACCGCGAAACCCCTTCACGAACACCTCGCGTGCGCTCGCGAAGTCCTCGAGCTGCCGCTCGTACTCGCCGTGGAACAGAGGCGAGGCGACGAGGAAGTCGGCGGTCGCCCGGTTGCATGCGGTGGGGATGTTGTAGAGCACGGCGATCCGGAGCAGCGCCTTCACGTCGGGGTCGTGCGGCTGGGGCTCGAGCGGATCCCAGAAGAAGATCAGGATGTCGAGATCGCCGTCGCTGATGCGCGCGCCGACCTGCTGGTCGCCGCCGAGCGGCCCGCTCTTGAAGCGCGTGATCTCGAGATCGGTGTGCCGCGCGATCAGCGCGCCGGTGGTGCCGGTGGCGAACAGCTGGTGCTCGCGCAGTACGTCGCGGTTGTACTCCACCCACTCGAGCAGGTCCTGCTTGCGGCTGTCGTGGGCGATCAGCACGATGTGCTTCACGTTCTCCATCTTCACGCGGGGCATCCGCACCTCACGGGTTCGGGTCGGGCGGGGAAGGGCTGCGCGGCGAGCGCGGATCTTCCGCCGGGACCTCGAGGAGGGTCAAGGATGCCACTCCGGGTTGCCGCCGGCGCCGGCAAGGCATTGCCGGCGATGGGATTCGGAGCGCCGCGACGGGCCTGAGAAAAACCCGGAATCGTTATTAGTGAGTGCCCACTCAAAATGGCGTGACCCATCCCGTGCGATCCCGCAGCCGCGCCCGTCGCGGCCCCGATCCCTCACTGCGGCTGGCGGCGCATGACCGCCGCACCCAGATCCTCGAGGCTGCGCTCGAGGTGTTCTCCGAGAAGGGCTTCCACGGATCGCGCACCCGCGAGCTGGCGAAGCGCGCGGGCGTGAGCGAGGCCCTGGTCTTCAGTCACTTCCCCACCAAAGAGGCACTGATCCGCGCGATCCTGGACCGCCTGGGCTTCGAGGACCTCATCCCGTTCCTCGAGGAGCGCCTCGGCAGCATGCCGCCGCGCGCCGCGCTGCTCGCGCTCGCGGAGCGCGTGCTCACCAACCTGCGCGACCGGCCCCAAGTGTTTCGCGTGGTGTTCTTCGGCCTGCTCGAGACGCCGGAGCTGGCCGCGCACTTCTACCAGAAGTTCCTCTCGCGCCTGCTGGCGCTCGAAACCCAGCTGTTCCGCCGCGCGTTCGCGGAAGGCGGCGGGAAGAACGGCAGCCGCGCGGTCGATCCCGCAGTCGTTGCGCGCTCGTTCCACGGCTCCCTGATGTTCTACAACATGGCGGGCGCGATCATTCGCCTCGAGCCCCTGCCGCGGGATCCCAAGTCGCTGGCCCGGGAAATCGTGAACCTCTATCTGCCCGTCGCGCCCGCGGCGGGGAAGGAGCGCTGAAGCCATGGCGGACGCCAAGTCGAAGAAACCGGCCGCGCTCGTGCGCTCGGTCGTGCTGCTCGCGGTGGTCGCCGGCGCGGGCTACTTCATCTGGCGCTACTCGACCCGGGCCGAGGGCTACACCGGCGGCGATGTGCTCACCACCGGCACGGTGGAGGCCGTTCATGTCGAGCTCGGCTTCAAGGTGAGCGGAAGGATCGCCAGCGTGGACGTGAACGAGGGCGCCGAAGTTGTGCCGGGTCAGGCGGTCGCGCACCTCGAGACCGCGGACCTGGATCTGGCGGTGAACAACGCGCGCGGCGCGGTCGAGGCGGCACACGCAGCACTCGAGTCATCGCATGGCGCACTCGAGGCCGCGCGCGCCGCGCTCGCCGAGGCCGAGGCGAGCCGCGATCGCGCCGCGCGCGATCTGGCGCGCCAGGTCGAGCTGGCGAAGACCGAGGCGACGACTCCGGAGCAGGTGGACGATGCGCGCTCGGCGGCGCGCGTGGCCGATGCTCAGCTCCTGGCCCGCACCGCCCAACTTCGCCAGTCTGAGAGCGCGGTGCGCCAGGCCGAAAGCTCGGTGCACCAGGCCGAGAACAGCGTGCGCCAGGCCGAGCTGGACCGCACGTACGCGGTGGTCGTCGCCCCGGAGCGCGGCCAGGTGGCGGACCGTGTTCACCAGCCGGGCGAGATCGTGATGCCGGGCGCGCCGGTGGTGACCGTGGCCCAGCTCGACACCGTCAAGGTCCTGGCGGCGGTGGACGAGACGCGCGTGGGCGCGGTGCGCGTCGGCGACCCGGTGCGCGTGCGCGTCTACACTTTCGACGATCGCTGGTTCGACGGATGGGTGACCGACATCCAGCCCGCAGGCGACTTCGCGACCCGCAAGGACTGGGGGGCGCAGCGCCGCGACATCCGCACCTTCACCGTGACGGCGCGCCTGCCCAATCCCGATCGACTCCTGAAGGACGGCATGACCGCCGAGGTCCGCATCCAGCCGCGCCCGATCGCCCCGCCGGTCGCGGAGGCACGGAAGTGAAAGAGCGAAGCATTCACGTCCAGCCACACTCGATTCGCCCGCCGGTCGCGGAGGCACGGAAGTGAGCCGGCACGGGAACGGCGCGCCCAACGGCGATGCGCCTCCCGCGATCGTCGTCGAGAAGCTGACCAAGAAGTTCGGCGACTTCGTCGCGGACGACGAGCTCACGTTCAGCGTCGCCCAGGGCGAGATCTTCGGGATCCTCGGCCCCAACGGCGCGGGCAAGAGCACGCTGATCCGCATGCTCAACACCCTCGTGGTTCCGACCTCGGGCCGCGCGCTGGTGATGGGGAAGGACGTGCGCAAGCAGGCCGTGCAAGTGCGCGCCGAGATCGGCGTCATCCCGCAGGCGAACACCGTGGACGGCGACCTCACGGCGTGGGAGAGCCTCGACATCTACGGCAAGTTCTACGGCATGCCGCGCAAGGAGCGGCACGCGCGCGCGCTCGAGCTGCTGGCGGCGGTGGATCTGATGGAGTGGAAGGACAAGGCCGCCGGCACCTACTCGGGCGGCATGCGGCGGCGGCTCGAGATCGCCCGCGGCCTCATCAACCGACCCAACGTGTTCATCCTCGACGAGCCCACCACCGGGCTCGATCCGCAGAGCCGGCGCGTGATCTGGGAGCTGCTCGAGCGGCTGCGCGGCGAGGGCGGCCTCACGATCCTGATCTGCACGCACTACATGGACGAGGCCGACCGGCTGTGCGACCGGCTCGCGATCGTGGACCACGGGAAGATCGCGGCGCTCGGAACGCCGCGCGAGCTGAAGGCCAATGTCCCCGGTCAGGACATCCTGACCGTGAACTTCATCGGGGAGGTGGACGACGCGCTGGTCGCGGCCTTGAAGGGGCTGCCCGACGTGAAGGAGGCCGCGCGCGACGACCCTCATACCGTGCGGCTGATCCTCCAGGGCGACATCGCGCCGGTGGATGCGATCGTCGAAGTGGTCCGCGCCCGTCACATGCGGATGAAGAGCATGACGCTGCTCGAGCCCACACTCGAGGACGTGTTCATCCATTACACCGGCCGCGCGCTGCGCGACACCGCGACCGGCGAGTACAGCTACGATGTGCCCAAGTTCATGCGCTGAGCGCGCGGGGCGCGGGTCGGCGCTGCGCGGGCGGTCGAACGCCGCCCGGGAGGGTTGAGCGATGTACGAATTCAAGTTCAGCCGCATGCTGGCGGTGGCCGAGCGCGACCTGCGCCGGTTCCGGCGCAACCGCGCCTTCATGGTCCCGATGGTGCTCATGCCCATCGTCTACCTCGTCATCCTCGGTCAGGCGATGGGCGGCGACCTGCATCACCTGCCGATCGCGCTGGTGAATCAGGATCACGGCCCCGGCGCCGTCGCGGTGCAGGCGCGGCTCCAGACCCTCGAGCAGAGCCGGAGCCTGTTCCGGCTCGCGAACGAGCCCGATCCCGCCACCGCGCTGGCGCGGCTGCGCCAGGGCGATTACAAGGCGGTGGTGATGGTGCCCGCCGACTTCAGCGCCGACATTGCCCGCGGCGAGGCCGCGCCGCTGGGCGTGGTGCTCGACAACACCGACAACACCGCCGCCAACGTGATCGAGGCCGAGCTGCGCCGCGCCATGGCGGGGGCCACGGGCGGACCGATGGTCGCGAGCATCGACGTGCAGCGCGTCGACGTGTACGGCCACAAGGAGTTCACCCAGTACCTGGTGCCGGCGGTGATCGCGCTCGCGCTGTTCTTCGTCGCCATGCTGGCGGGCGGGATCATCCTGGTGGACGACCGCGCGCGCGGGATCCACGAGGGCTACTTCGTCACCCCGCTCTCTGCGCTCGACCTGGTCGGCGGGCTCACGCTTTCCGCGACCACGCTCGCGATGATCATCGGCACCGTGGTGCTGGGGGCGGCGCTCCTGATCGCGCGCATCCCGCTGATCGGCGGGCTCCAGACCCTGCTGCTCTGCGAGTGCGCGATGGCACTGCTGGGGCTCGGGCTCATCCTCTTCATGTTCACGCTCATGGCGCGGGTCTCGAACCCGATGATGCCGCGGGCGCTGTTCGGGATCCTCAACGTGGTCACGTTCTTCCCGAGCGGCGCGCTCTACCCGACCGAGAGCTACCCCGGGTGGCTCCAGGGGCTCTCGATGGTGTTCCCGATGCGCTATGCGGTGCACGCGCTGCGGGCGCTGCTCCTGAAGGGAGTGGGACCGCAGGCGGTGGCGCTCGACTTCGGCGTGATGGGCGGGTTCGCCCTGCTGTGGCTGGTGCTGGCCGCGACCTTCTTCAAGCGTACGCTGTAGGCGGCCTCAAGCCCGCGCGGCCTCCACGCCGCATGAACCGCGGGCTCAAGTCTCCCCGGCTTCGTACCGATAACGGTACGAATGCCCCGTGCGCTGCAACGTCGCTCTGGCTTCGCCTCCGTCGCGGCTCTGATCACCGTGGTCGCGACCCTCGGCTGCGCCACGACCGGTCCGCTGGCGGGCGGACGCGTGGACCAGGTCGGCATGGCCTCGTACTACGGCCGCGAGCACGACGGCCGGCGCACCGCCAGCGGCGAAGTCTTCGATATGAACGAGATGACCGCAGCGCACCGCACGCTGCCGTTCGGCACCCGCGTGCGGGTCACGAACCTCGCGAACGGCCGCGAGGTCACGGTGCGCATCAACGACCGCGGTCCCTTCCGCCGCGGGCGCATCCTCGATCTCTCCTACGGCGCGGCGCGCAAGCTCGGCATGGTGGGGCGCGGCGTCGCGAAAGTGCGCGTCGCGGTGGAGTGAAGCCGGCGCGGGCGCGCGTGGCGCCCGCCGCGGCTAGTCCTGCAGGTGTACGATCTTGAGCGCGACCGCGATCGGGATCAGCGTCGCGATGATCGCCTCGCCGGCGATCAGGCCCGAAGCCAGCGGGATCGCGTGCTGCTCGTAGTTGCGCGACTTCGCCATCCGCCACAGCTCGCCCAGGATCGCGCCCACGAACATCGCGCACACCGCGCTCCCCGGCACCAGCATGCCGATGCCGAGCCCGGTCGGGGAGGGCGTCCATTTCCGCAGCTTCGGGTTGCTCTCGAGGAACGTGAGCACGACCCCGACCGCGACGCCCACCAGCAGCGCCTGCAAAGCCCCGGTCGGGAGCGCCTGCACGCCCTCGGAGAGGATGCGCGCGAGCCCGGCGAAGCGCTGCGAGATCGGCGACTGGAGCCCGTGGTCGCCGCCGATGCCGTAGGTGTTGCGCAGCAGCGGATAGATGAGCGCCACCGCCGCGGCGCCCACCGGGCAGGCGATGAGCTGCGAGTAGGTGAGGTAGCGCGGCGTGCTGCCGATCATGTGGCCGGTCTTGTAGTCCTGCATCAGGCCTTCGGACTGCGACGCGATCGAGCCGGTCACGCCGCTCGCGGTCAGGTTCGCGAGCATGTTGCCGGGCGCGAGCGCGCCGAAGATGCCCTGCATCATGTTCGTGAGCGCGCTGATCGGTCCCCAGTTGGTCTCGCCCAGCACCCGGATCCCGACCAGCATGAGCGGCACCGAGAGCACGATCGCGACGAACGTGAGGCCGAGCCCCATCCCGAGGCTGAACTTCTGGAGCAGCGCGAGCGCGACGGACGCTCCGATCGAGCCCCAGATCACCCAGCTCATGGGGAAGTCGCCGCTCTCGATCGACGCCGATCCCAGCCCGCGGAACGACTTGACCAGCACGTTCCAGCGCAGCACCAGCGATGTGAGCCCGCCCGCCACCAGCACGCCGACCGCGGGCCACATGATCCACAGCAGCATCTCGCGGCGCACCATGTGGTGCACCCAGTCGAGCTGGAGCAGGGCCGGTGGGGCGACCACCCAGGCCGCGATCATCCCCATCAACATGCTGGTGGTGATGCGCACGCCCACGATGAGCCCGGAGCCGATCGAGAGCAGGCTCCACGACAGGCCCACGTTCATCTTGGCGCCGAGCCCCCCGATCGGCAGCATCTCGGGGATGCGGTACCAGGCGGCTTTCAGCATGCGCGCGTCCTCGCGCACGATCATGAGCAGCCCCGAGAGCACGGCGCCGATCCCGAGCGAGCGCGCGGCGCCCCGTGATTCCTTGCCGTGGGAGTCGAGCACGATCAGCGTCTCGCCCGCGGCCACGCCGTCCGCGAATGTGAGCTTCTCGTCCACCACGAAGTGACGCCGCATCGGCACGGAGAGCAGCACGCCCAGCACGCCCGAACAGGTGAGCCACAGGAACGCCTGATACGGCTTGAGCTCGAACGTGAAGCCGGTCGCCGGATCCTGCCGCAGCAGATCGAATGCCGCCATCATCGTGCACAGGAACGCGGTCTGTCCGGCCGACGTGCCGGCGGTCTGGACGATGTTGTTCTCCCAGCGATGAAAGTTGCGGAACGCGATCCCGAGCGCCAGGTAGCCGAAGAACGCAGAGACCACGGAGATGTTGGGACCGAAGCCGAGCTTCAGGACGACGTAGGGATAGGAGCCGCCGATCACGGCGGCCACCACGATCGCGACGATCACGGAGCGCAGCGTGAACTCGCGCGTGCCCGGGGGCTTCACCATGGCTGCGTGTTCGGGCGTTGCGGCAACCGCTGCGGTCATGGCGCGGATCTCGCGGGTGGGAAGGCGGCGCTTCGGAAGCGACGGCGGGCGAGCGTAACAAGCGGAGGAGGGGCGCACAAGAACGGGATGGGGGTGGGCGATGAGTGCCGATACACTCCCGGTGTGACCGCTCCGCTTGAAGGAGAACCTCGAGAAGAGGATGATCCGCTCACGGGAGTGTCCAACGGTCCGATCCGCGCCCACCATGCAACTCGAGGAGGCAGCCCCCCATGAGCGTCTGGAACGCAACGGTTAATCCCCCGAGGACGGGGAGCACCAAAGACTACGTCATCGGCCTGATGGCGCTGGTGAAGGCCCGGAATCAAGCCGAGCCGGAATTCCACCAGGCGGTCGCCGAGGTGGTCGAGTCGCTGAGCCTGGTGCTGGACCGCCACCCCGAGTACCGGGCGGCGAAGATCCTCGAGCGCATCGTCGAGCCGGAGCGCGTCCTGATGTTCCGCGTGCCGTGGATCGACGACCGCGGCGAGATCCAGGTGAACCGCGGCTTCCGCATCCAGATGAACAGCGCGATCGGCCCCTACAAGGGCGGACTGCGCTTTCATCCGTCGGTGAACCTCGGGATCCTCAAGTTCCTCGCATTCGAGCAGGTGTTCAAGAACTCGCTCACCACGCTGCCGATGGGCGGCGGCAAGGGCGGCTCGGACTTCGATCCCAAGGGCAAGAGCGACATGGAAGTCATGCGCTTCTGTCAGAGCTTCATGACCGAGCTGTGGCGCCATGTCGGTCCCAACACCGACGTGCCGGCGGGCGACATCGGCGTGGGCGGGCGCGAGATCGGCTACCTCTTCGGGCAGTACAAGCGGCTCGCGAACGAGTTCAGCGGCGTGCTCACCGGCAAGGGGCTGCTGTGGGGCGGCTCGCTGATCCGCCCGGAGGCCACGGGCTACGGCTGCGTGTACTTCGCGAAGGAGATGCTGCAGACCCGCCGCGAGACGCTCGAGGGCAAGACCTGCCTGGTGTCGGGCAGCGGCAACGTCTCGCAGTACACGGTCGAGAAGCTGCTCGACCTCGGCGCCAAGCCGATCACGCTCTCGGACTCGAACGGCATCCTCCACGATCCGACCGGCATCGACCGCGAGAAGCTGGCGTGGGTGATGGACTTGAAGAACGTGCGGCGCGGGCGGATCAAGGAGTACGCGGACAAGTGGAAGGGCGCGCGCTACCTGCCGACCGATCCGATGCAGGACCAGAACCCGCTGTGGAGCATCGCGGCGGAGTGCGCGTTCCCGAGCGCGACGCAGAACGAGATCAACGCCCGGGACGCGGCGATCCTGGTGAAGAACGGGTGCACGCTGGTGGCGGAAGGCGCAAACATGCCGAGTACGCTCGAGGCCACCAAGGTGTTCCTCGACGCGAAGGTCCTCTACGGGCCGGCCAAGGCGGCGAACGCCGGGGGAGTTGCGACGTCGGGCCTCGAGATGTCGCAGAACAGCATGCGGCTCTCGTGGACGCGCGAGGAAGTGGACCAGCGGCTGCACGACATCATGATCTCGATCCACAAGGCATGCTTCGAGACCGCGGAGAAGTACGGAACCCCGGGGAATCTGGTGAACGGCGCCAACATCGCGGGCTTCCTCAAGGTGGCGAACGCGATGATGGACCAGGGCGTGGTGTAGGCGATCACTTCGTGACGGAACGGGCCCCGGTCTCCGCCAGGGCCCGCGTCGTTTTCGCGGATGCCGCGAGGCTCTAGTCCGAATCGGCTCGACGGTCCGGCGACTTGTGGTGGGGGGCCTTCCCGCCGTCCTCGGCATGCTTCCCATGCCGCGGCCGCCCCGGGTCTCCCGATCCCGGCCCGGTGATGCTCACCAGCTCGTTCCGATTCTTGTCCGTGATGTCCACCTCCAGCAGCAGCCCCACACCCGGCGCGTAGAACTTGTTCTCGAGCGCGGTGGGTTCGAGCGGGGAGGTGTTCTCGGTCTCGAGACACCCGATGAAGCGGCCGTATGGCACCTTGGCCTTGGCGTCGAGCGAGAGCACGCGCGCCTGGTCCTCCGCCACCGGCGCAGCATTCTCCTCGTTGTAGAAGTCGCCGACCGCGGGATGGCCCTCCATGATGATCCCGGCCTCGGCGCCGTTCTTGCCCGCCTGCCAGCTTCCATCCGTGCTGATCTCGCCGGTCTGGGGGTCGATCGACTGCGAGTCCTCGCCGAAGTACCAGACGTTGCCGAGCTCGTCCTGGGCGAACCAGTCGAACGTGTGCTCGGTCAGCACGCCGTCGAGCCGGACGTCGTCCTGGACGACGCGGGTCGTGACGCCCTGGATGACCTTGGTCTGGTCCGTGACGCGCATGACCTCGATTTCGACTCCGTCCTTGGTCTTGGAGCGATAGGTGAACTCCGTCCCCGGAACGAGCGGGAAGTACGGATTGTCGGAGCCCGGGACGAACGTGTGCGATTGGAGCACTCCTGCCTGAGTGGGCGCCGCGGCGCGGGGGGCGTCCGGAGGAACTGCGTTGGGGGCAGTGATGCGGGAGGTCTTCGAGCACCCCGCGAGCGCGAGGCTCACGAGGACCACCGCTCGCGCAACGGACGATCGGGACAGAGTCATTTCCTCCTCCTATGCCGGCGAGCTGCCCCAAGGTCAGCGGTGCCGTTGAGCCTGAACGGGGCGCAGTACGCTGCAGCCTGCTCAAACTGCGAGCAAACCGCGGGCCAGCGTGGTCTGCGCCCCGACTACCGAGCCCGAGGGGCAGCGGAGACCCTCGAAACGATTGGGCCGTCGTCGAACCATATGAGGACCGTATGCGGCCCGCAGAACGCACAACAATTGGGAAGATTGTTCAATTGAGCATCCGGTGATCGCCGGAAGGGTCGCCCGCGCCCGGAGCCGCGTTTCGCTACACTGCGGGCGTGAGCCACCCTGCGACTGCACAGGAGACCAGCCGCCCGTTCGAGGTCTTCCAGGACCTGATGCCGTTCCGGGTCCAGGACATCCTCCTGGTGTCGAGCCTCTACGACTCCTTCACACTCCAGGAGGAGGGACGGCTCAACGAGCTCCTGCTCGGCGAGTTCCTCAAGCTCTCGCTCCAGCAGATCCCGGCGCTCACCCACGTCTCGAGCGGGGCGGCGGCGCTGGCGCGGGCCGAGGCCGAGCACCGCTTCAACCTGATCCTCACCACGATCAACCTGGGCGACATGGACGCTTCGCAGTTCGCGCGCGAGGTGAAGCGGCGCGGGCTCGACGTCCCGGTGGTGGTGCTCGCGCACGACAACAACGAGCGCAAGGAGTTCGTGGCGCGGCGCGACGTGTCCGACATCGAGCGCATCTTCCTGTGGCAGGGGAACCCGCGCATCCTGGTCGCGATCGTCAAGTACGTGGAGGACAAGCGCAACGTCGAGCACGACACCGCGGCGGTCGGGGTGCAGGTGATCCTGCTGGTCGAGGACAACGTCCGCTACTACTCCTCGTTCCTTCCCACCATCTACACCGAGCTGTTCGAGCAGTCCGAGCGCCTGCTGAGCGAAGCCGTGAACCTCTCGCACAAGCTGGTGCGCATGCGGGCGCGGCCCAAGATCGTGCTGTCGAGCACGTTCGAAGAGGCGTGGGACCTGTTCACCCGCTACCGGCCCTACATGCTGGGCCTGATCTCCGACGTCGAGTTCCCGCGCGGCGGGCAGCCCACGCGCGGCGCGGGCTTCGAGCTGGCGCGCATGGTGCGGGCGGCGGCGCCGGACCTGCCGATCCTGCTCCAGTCGTCGCGCGTGGAGTTCGCGGAGGGCGCCCACGAGGTGGGGGCGACGTTCCTGCGCAAGTACTCGAACACGCTGCTCGGCGACCTGCGGCGCTTCATGATCGAGAACTTCGCGTTCGGCGACTTCGTCTTCCGCATGCCGGACGGGAGCGAGGTGGGCCGCGCGCCGGACCTCAAGCGCCTGGAGCAGCTGCTGCGCGACGTGCCGGCCGAGAGCATCGGCTACCACGGCGAGCGCAATCACTTCTCGAACTGGTTCACCGCCCGCACCGAGTTCGCGCTGGCGCGCAAGCTCAAGCCGCGCAAGATCTCGGACTATCCCACGCTCGAGGACCTGCGCCGCGACCTGATCGGCGCGATCGCCGAGTACCGGCGCGAGCAGGCCGAGACGCTGGTCGCGGACTTCCAGCGCGACACGTTCGATCCCCAGACCGCGTTCTTCACGCGCATCGGGCGCGGCTCGCTGGGCGGCAAGGCGCGCGGGCTGGCGTTCGTCCGCTACCTGCTCGGGCACCACGAGGCGGTGCGGCGCTTCGCCGGAGCGCGCATCTCGGTGCCGGCGGCGATCGTGCTCGCGACCGACATCTTCGACCGCTTCCTCGCCGACAACGATCTGCTGGGGTTCGCGCTCGGCGCCGCCGACGACGAGGAGATCACGCGGCGCTTCCTCGAGGCCCCGCTGCCCTTCGACGTGACCGAGAGCCTGGACCTGATCGTGCGCACGATTCACTGGCCGCTGGCGGTGCGCTCCTCGAGCCTGCTCGAGGATTCGCAGTACCTGCCGTTCACCGGGGTCTACGAGACCTTCATGCTCGGGAACTGCGATCCCGACCCGCGCGTGCGGCTCGCCCAGGTCTCGGCCGCGATCAAGCGCGTGTACGCCTCCACCTTCAGCCAGCGCGCGAAGAGCTACCTGCGCGCAACGCCCTACCGGCTGGAGGAGGAGAAGATGGCGGTGCTGCTCCAGCGCGTGGTGGGCGAGCGGCACGGGACGCGTTACTACCCGGAGTTCTCGGGCGTGGCGCGCTCGCACAACTACTATCCGTCGCCGCCGCTGCGCGCAGAGGACGGCGTGGCGGCGGTGGCGCTCGGCATGGGCCGCGCCGTTGCGCAGGGGGAGCAGAGCCTGCTGTTCTGCCCGCGCCACCCCCAGCACCTGGTGCACCTCTCCACGGTGGACGACATGCTCACCCACTCGCAGCGCGACTTCTGGGCGCTCGACATGAACCACTCGGGGAACGAGACCATGCACGAGACCCAGTACGGCCTCGACGCGGCGGAGGCCGACGGCACGCTCTACGCGGTGGGCTCCACCTACTCGCCGGAGTCGCATGCGATCTACGACGGGCTCTCGCGCCAGGGCGTGCGGCTCGTGACCTTCTCGCCGGTGCTCAAGCACGGCATCTTTCCGCTCGCCGAGATCCTCTCGCTGCTGCTCGACATCGCGCGCCGCGGCATGAGCCGCCCGGCCGAGATCGAGTTCGCGGTGCGCCTCGGCCATGGCGACGTCCCGCACGATTTCGGCTTCCTGCAGATGCGCCCGCTCGGGATCACGACCGGCTTCGACGACCAGCACCTCGACACGATCGCGCCCGAACGCCTGATCTGCAGCAGCCCGCTGGTGCTCGGGAACGGCACCGTCGAGCTCAGCGATCTGGTGATGGTGGACTTCGAACGCTTCGAGCGCGCGAAAAGCCGCGAGGTGGGGCAGGAGATCGCGCGCTACAACGCGGAGCTCGTCACCCAGGAGAGGCCGTACCTTCTGATCGGCGTGGGGCGCTGGGGCTCGGCCGACCCGTGGCTCGGGATCCCGGTGACGTGGGAGCAGATCGGCGGGGCGCGCGTGATCGTGGAGTCCGGCTTCCGCGATTTCCGCGTGACGCCCTCCCAGGGCAGCCATTTCTTCCAGAACCTCACATCGTTTCAGGTCGGCTACTTCACCGTGAACGCCGACGTGGGGGAGGGCTTCGTGCGCTGGGACTGGCTCGCGGCCCGGCCGGCGGTGAGCGAGCGCGGCTGCGTTCGCTACCTGCGCTTCGAAGAGCCCTTGGTGGTGCGCATGGACGGAAGGCGGAACCAGGGCGTGATCTTCAAGCCGGGCGAGCGGGCGTAGGCCGGCGGCCGCTCGAGCCGGCGGCGTCCGCGTGCGCGACTTGCAGGCGTCGGAGGTTCTCTTTACATTTCCCTGACCGTGCGGCCACACCCCCCCACGCCCGGCCCCGTTGCCTCCCGATTGCTCTCGACTCGAGGACCGGACCATGAGGTTGTTCGCCGCGAATCGTTCGCTGCCGTTGCTGGTCGTGATCGCCGCCATCAGTGCTCATTCCCGCGCCCGCGCCGCCGACGCCCCGGCGGATACCGCCGTCATTCCGGTCGAAGGCGTGACCGTGACCGGCTCGCGCATGCCCGAGAATCTCCTGCGGTCTCCCGCTTCGCTCTCGCTGATCTCGAAGAGCCGCTTCGAGGGCACGCGTCAGATCAGCCTCGCGGACGGACTCGGCAGCATCCCGGGCGTGTTCGCGCAGAGCCGCGCGGGGGGACAGGACGTGCGGATCACGATCCGCGGCTACGGCGCGCGCGGCAACGGGGAGCGCTCGAACGCCGGCAGCATGCGGGGCATCCGCATCATGACCGACGGCATCCCGATCACGGAGCCCGACGGCCGATCGTCGCTCGACCTGGTGGATCTGGGCGGCACCGACCGGATCGAGGTGCTGCGCAGCAACGGATCCGTGCACTACGGCAACGCGTCGGGGGGCGTGGTGCACCTGCGCACGGCGAGCGCGTTCGAAGAAGCGTTTGCGAACCTGGAGGGGCGCGCGGGCGCCTTCGGATTCCACCGCGAGCAGGGGCACGCCGGCATCACCATGGGGCGCGGGCGCGGAACCCTGTCGCTCTACAACTCGGCGTTCGGCGGCTGGCGGGACCACAGCGAGAGCTTCACCACCTCGGCGCAGAGCCGATTCACGACTCCGGTGGACGACCACTCGAAGCTCGGCGTGCTGCTCGACTACGTGAGCAACTTCAACCGCTACCCGGGAGCCCTCACCCAGGCCGAGATGGACTTGAACCCGCAGCAGGCGAACGCGTCGTTCGTCGCGCGCGACGAGCGGCGCTTCAACCGCATCGGCCGCGTGGGGGTGACATACGACCGCCACCTGACCACGGCGCAGGATCTGGCGCTCGCCTCCTGGGTCGAGCCCAAGGTGCTCCAGCGCTCCGAGCGCAACCGCTTCCGCGACTTCACGCGTTACCACGTGGGCGGCAGCGCGACCTGGCAGCACCGGAAGGAGCTGGGCTCGGGCCGGCAGATCACCTGGATGGCGGGCGGCGACGATCAGTACCAGGACGGCTCGATTCAGTTCTACAACCTGACGCCCGAAGGCGGGCGCGGCACCACGCTGATCGCCAACAAGCGCGAGGGCGCGAACAGCTTCGGCGGATTCGCCCAGGGCGAGCTGGTGTGGAACGACGCGTGGTCGCTCCGGCTCGCCGCGCGCTACGACAACGCCTGGTACATCTCCGAGGACCGGATCGATCCGACCCTGAACGCCGACAAGCACTTCACGCACGTCACGCCCAAGGGATCGATCGCGCGCTTCATCGGCAAGCACACGCTGTTCGCGTCGGTGGGCGGCGGCGTCGAGTCGCCGGCCTTCAACGAGATCGACCCGCCGCCGCCGTACGACGTGACCACCAGCCTGAATCCCTTCCTCGACCCGATGATCTCGACCAGCTACGAGCTGGGCGCGCGCGGCCTGCTCGCGGGCGGCGCGGGCTCGGGACGGCTGTCGTACGACGCTGCGCTCTACTGGATCGACGTCCAGAACGACATCGTGCCGTTCAACGGCGGCGCCTACTTCTACACCGCCGGGAAGTCGCGCCGGCGCGGCGCGGAGCTCGGCCTCGACTGGACGCCGCTCACCCCGCTCACCCTGAGCGGCGCCATGACGCTGTCGAACCACGAGTACATCGATTACACGAACGATCTCGGCACGTTCGACGGCAACCAGGTCGCAGGGCTGCCCCAGACCACGTTCGACGCAGCGGCGCGCGTGCGCGTGCTCTCCGGGCTCTCGCTCGCCGGCACGTTCAAGCAGGTGGGCGCTTACTTCGCGGACGACGCGAACACGGCGTCGGTCAAGGCGTTCGCGCTCCTCGGCCTGCAGGCGGACTACTCCCACCCGCTGTCGATCGGAGCGCTCCACGCCTTCCTCGGCGTGGAGAACCTGACCGACCAGAGCTACGTGGGCTCTGTGTTCATCAACGGGATCAACGGCCAGTACTACGAGCCGGGGCTGCCGCGCAACGTGTCGGGAGGGTTGTCGCTCTCGTTCCGCTGAGCCGCCGCGGGCTTCGCTATCGGACGCGGGCGACCAGGAGCGTGAGGTCGTCGGACTGGTCGCCCGCGCCGAACTCCAGCACGCGATCGAGGATCGCGGCGACAATCGTTTCGGGCGCGGCGCCCGCGCAGCTCCGCAGCACCTCGAGCAGACGGTCCTCGCCGAATTGCTGCGCTCCGCACTGCGCCTCGGTCACGCCGTCGCTGTACGCCACCAGCAGGTCGCCGGCGGCGAGCTGCGTGCGCCCCAGCGTGCACTCCCACTCCTCGAACGCGCCCAGCACCGTGGCGGTCGCGGCCAGGCGCTCGACTGAGCCGTCGCGCCGCACGCACAGCGCCGGATGGTGCCCGCAGTTGATGTAGGTGAGGCGCCGTGTCGGATCGGCGAAGATTCCGAAAAACAGCGTCGCGAAGTCGCCGGGCGGCGTGTTCTGCCACAGGCTGCGATTCACCTGTCGCATCACGCGCAGCGGATCCTGGGGCGCGCCGTCCGTCAGGACGCGGAGGTACGCCTGGAGATTCGCCATGCGCAACGCCGCCGGAATCCCCTTGCCGGAGACGTCCCCCAGCACCAGCCCGACGCGGTCCGGTCCGAGATCGAGGAAGTCGTAATAGTCGCCGCCCACAGAGCGCGCCTGGATGCAGCGCGCGGCCAGCTCGACGTGCGGCAGCTCCGGAACCCGCTGGGGGAACAGCCGGCGCTGCACCTCGCGGGCGATCTCGATCTCACGTACGGCGTCGTTCATCGGGTCGCGAAGCCCTCCCGCGCAGAGGTATAGCGTACCGGCCCCGGCGACTCCAGACGCGCGGCGTGCGTGATCCGTGCGCGCCGGATACCATGCGCCGCATGAGCGCGGTCGATCGGGTGCGCTGCCCGGGATGCGGGGTCGAGCTGCCGCGGAGCGGGCGGAGCTACGACTTCAAGTTCCACGCGTCGGCCGAGTGCTGGTCGCAGTTCGAGGAAGTGCTGGCCCGGGAGTATCAGAATCCCGTGCTCCTGGGCCAGGTCCACCGGCTCACGGTGGACGCCTACGCGGTCCAGCACGCGGGCGGTGCGCATCCGGACAAATCGGTGTGCGTCCACCTCGTGGGGCTCTACCTCACGCACGAGAAGGTGGTTGCGCCGTCCGCGATCGTCTCCCTCATGCAGCGGCTGACGCGCCGCGGGGAGTGGCCGCACCTGGTTCCGCCCGCGGACCCGGGGACCATGACGATGCGCGACGTTGCGCTCGCGGAATCGCCCCAGCGGCACGCGGTCTGCGTGCGCGAGTGGGCCGCGATCGTGTGGCGCGCCTGGAGTCCGCACCATGGCGTCGCGCGCGCGCTGGTGGAAGAGCTCGCGGGCTCGACCCGCCGGTGAGACGTGGCGCGGGCCGCACCCGCCGATGAAGCTCGCGACATGGCAGAAGATCCTCTACGCCTCGGGCTCGCTGGGAGTCGCGCTCTCCTACCAGGCGTTCGGCACCTACATCCAGTTCCTCTACATCGACATCCTCGGGCTCAAGGCCTCGCTGGTCGGCATCGGCTGGAGCCTCTACGGCATCTGGAACGCGCTGAACGATCCGCTCGCCGGCTACTGGTCCGACCGCACCCGCACGCGCTGGGGGCGCCGCACCCCCTGGATCGCGGGCGCGTTCGTTCCGCTCGGACTCTTCTTCTACCTGCTGTGGGTGCCGCCCGCGCCGCTGCTCCACGGCGGGCAGACGCCGCTCTTCGTGTGGTTCATGGCGGCGGTGCTGATCTTCGATCTGCTGTGGACCATCGTGGTGATGAACTGGACCGCGCTCTTCCCGGAGATGATCCCCGAGCCGGGCGAGCGCGCGGGCGTCTCGGGGTGGCGGCAGCTCTTCTCGGTGATCGGCCTGCTGGTGGGGGTCGCGCTCCCGCCGATCCTGGTCGGCGCCGACTGGAGCGGCCGCGGACCCATGGCGCTGCTGCTGGCGGCGGTCACGACCGCGGCGTTCGGTCTCGCGCTGCTCGGCATCCGCGAGCCGCCGGCGGCCGCGGCGGAGGAGCCGCTCGCCTTCGGTCCGGCGCTCGGCGCGTCGTGGCGCAGCCTCCCGTTCCGCTGGTTCCTGGTCGCGAACCTGCACAAGGAATTCATCTACAGCATGCTCACGGCCTCGGTGCCGTTCTGGGCCAAGTACGTGCTCGCGATCCGCGCGCCGGTCCGGATGTCGGGGGTCACGCTCGATCCCGGCCTCCAGAACTCGCTGCTGCTGGGCTCTGCGTTCGTGATGGCGCTGCCCGCGCTGCCGGTCTGGACCGCGCTCGCCCGCCGCTTCGGCGCGCGCCGCGCGTGGCAGATCGCCCATGCGAGCTTCGCCCTCGCCATGCTGCGCGTGTTCTCCGCCCGCGACTTCCTCGAAGGGATGGTGGCGATGTCGCTCGCCGGGCTCTGCCTCGGCGGGCTGCTGGTCACGCCCGACCTCCTGATCTCCGACGTGATCGACCTGGACGAGGTCGAGACCGGCCGGCGGCGCGAGGGGATGTATTTCGGGCTCAACGGCTTCGTGATCCGCTTCGCTTTCACCATGCAGGGGCTTGCGACCGGTGCGATCCTGCAGGCCACGCGCTACGTGGCGTCGTCGCCCGAGAACCTCTACCCGGCGCAGCCGCCGGCGGCCCTGCTCGGCATCCGCGCGCTCATCGCGCTGCTGCCGATCGCGGCATCGGTGGTTGCGATCGCGGCGCTCGAGCTCTACCCGCTCCACAGCACGCGCTATCGGGCGATGCGCGAAGCGCTCGCAGCCCTGCGCGCGGGCAGGGCGCTTCCGTCCCGGTCGGGCTGATCCGCGCAACGCAGCCATCGGGCGTTTTCAAACGGAGCCTACGCCGGTTCCTTGGTCTCGGCGCCGCGCGCCCGCACCAGGTGCAGCGCGGCGGGCAACACCGAGAGGAAGACGATCGCGAGCACCACGATCGAGAAGTTCTGCTTCACGATCGGCACGTTGCCGAAGAAGTAGCCCGCGTACACGATGATCCCCACCCAGATGATGGCCGCCGCCACGCTGTAGAGCAGGAAGCGCGGGTAGGTCATCGCGCCCACGCCCGCGACGAACGGCGTGAAGGTGCGCACGATCGGAACGAAACGCGCGAGGATGATGGTCTTGCCGCCGTGGCGCTCGAAGAACGCGTGCGTGCGCTCGAGGTGCTCGCGTTTGAACCAGCGGGTGTGACCGGCGGTGAACACCCGCGGCCCCACCAGGTGCCCGATCAGGTAGTTCACGTTGTCCCCGCACAGCGCCGCCGCCAGCAGCAGCAGCGAGACCCAGCCGACGTGGAGCGGGCTGCCCTCGGTCGCCGCCAGCGCCCCGACCGCGAACAACAGCGAGTCGCCGGGCAGGAACGGCGTGACCACCAGCCCGGTTTCGCAGAACACGATCAGGAACAGGATCAGGTAGGTGCCGGTGCCGTACTGGCGCACCAGCTCGTTCAAGTGCCTGTCGAGGTGGAGGAACAGATCGATCGCGCCCGAGACGAGTTCCATGCGTGGGTCCCTGCGGGTGGGAAGGCTTCCGGTGCGAGACGCCGGCGGACGAACGGCGCGGAATCTACCTCATCGGCCGATGCCGCGTCCTCTCGGGAGCGGGTCGTCGAAGGTTCCCCGCCGCACCACCCACTTCCCGATCTCGAGCACCGGCCACACGCTGAGCGCGACCAGGAGGATCACGCCCCATTCATCGCGCGTGAGGTTCGTGGTGCGGAACGGATGGTGCAGGAACGGCACGTAGATCACGAGCAGCAGCAGTGCCAGCTCCCACAGCACGGCGAGGTTGAGCCAGCGGTTCGCGAACGGGCGGCGGAACGTGGACATGCGGTCCGAGCGGTAGGCGAAGGCCTTGGCGAACTCGACCAGCACCAGGCAGGCGAAGGCGAACGTCGTGCACTCGGCGAACGGCCGGCCGCTGTGGAGCGCGTATCCGAAGACCACCAGGTTGATGAGGGTGGACCACGCGCCCCCGAGCAGCATCAGGAACACCACCGGCTTCGTGAAGATGCCGGTCCGCGGGTTGCGCGGCGGCCGCCCCATGATGTTCGGGTCGGGGGGATCCACGGCGAGCGCGAGCGCCGGCAATCCGTCGGTCGCGAGGTTCACGTAGAGGATCTGCACCGCCGAGAGCGGCAGCGGCCAGCCCAGCAGCATCGCGCCGGTCATGATCCCGATCTCGCCGATGTTCGCGGCCAGCAGGTACATCAGGTACTTCTTGATGTTCCCGAAGATCGCGCGCCCTTCCTCGACCGCCGCCACGATCGACGTGAAGTTGTCGTCGGTGAGCGTCATCTCCGCCGCTTCCTTGGTGACGTCGGTGCCGGTGATGCCCATCGCGATGCCGATGTCGGCCTTCTTGAGCGCGGGCGCGTCGTTCACGCCGTCGCCGGTCATCGCCACGATCTGCCCGCGGGCCTGGAGCGCCTCGACCACGCGCAGCTTGTGCGCGGGGGAGACCCGCGCGAACACGCCGATCCCTTCCGCCTCGCCCGCCAGCGCTTCGTCGTTCATCGCGTCGAGATCGGCGCCGGTCACGATCCTCTGCCCGTTCAAGAGCCCCAGCTCCTTCGCGATCGCCTCGGCGGTGATCGGATGGTCGCCGGTGATCATGATCACGCGAATCCCGGCGCGGCGGCACACCTCGATCGCGGAACGGGCCTCGGGGCGCGGCGGATCCATGAGCCCCACCAGCCCCAGGAACTCGAGACCGTTTTCGGCGTCGCCGATCTCGTGGGTCGGCTTGCGCGCCACCGCGAGCACGCGCAGCGCGCGCGACGCCATCAGGCGCCCGTTCGCGAGGATCTGCTCGCGGTCCTCGGGCGTGAACGGGCGCGGGCCCTCGGGCGTCCAGCGGCCGTCGCAAGCGGCCAGGATCACCTCGGCCGCGCCCTTGGCGTACGCCACCGGCCCCTGCGGCGTGCGGTGCAGCGTGGTCATGCGCTTGGTCGCGGGATCGAACGGGATCTCCGCCACGCGCGGGCACGCCGCGTCGAGCACGTCCTTGACCAACCCGGCCTTGGCGGCTGCAACCACCAGCGCGCCCTCGGTCGGATCGCCCTGGATGTCGTGCCCCTGCTCGCCGTGCGTGAGCCGCGCGTCGGAGGCCAGGGCGCCTGCGCTCAGCAGCTCCTTCAGGTCGGCCTCGGGCGCGATCGTCGCGCCGTTCCAGGTGAAGCTGCCCTTGGGCTCGTACCCGCTGCCCGTCACGTGCAGGTGCCGGCCGCCCAGGAAGATCTCGCGCAGCGTCATCTCGTCGCGCGTCAGCGTGCCGGTCTTGTCCGAGCAGATCACGGTGGTGCAGCCCAGGGTCTCGACCGCGGGCAGCCGGCGCACCAGCGCGTGGCGGCGCACCATCCTCTGCACCCCGATCGCGAGCGAGATCGTGACCACCGCGGGCAGTGCCTCGGGCACCACCGCAACCGCGAGCGCCACGCCGAACAGCAGGATCTCGACCAGTCGCTCGCCGCGCAGGAGGCCATGGCCCAACGCGAGCTCCTGTAGGATCCGAATCAGGCTGATCGCGGCGACGATCGCGAACGCGCCGCGCGCGAGCGCGGTGCCGATGCGATCGAGGTCGCGCTGGAGCGGCGTCTGCTCGCGCTCGATGGTCTGCAGCAGCCCGGCGATCCGGCCGAACTCGGTGCTCATGCCGGTGGAGGTGACCACCGCGCGCCCGCGCCCGTAGGTCACGCTGGTGCCGGCGTACACCATGTTGCGGCGGTCGCCCACCGGGAGCTTCTCGTCGCCGAGCGACTCCGTCACCTTCTCGACCGCTTCGGATTCCCCGGTGAGCGAGGCCTCGTCGGTCTTGAGCAGCACCACCTCGAGCAGGCGCGCGTCGGCCGGGATGCGGTCGCCGGTCACGAGCTGCAGCAGGTCCCCCGGCACCACCTGGTCGGCATCGACCTCGATCAGCTTCCCGTCACGCAGCACCGATGCGCGGGGCGCGGCCATCTTGCGCAGCGCCTCCATCGCGCGCTCGGCGCGGTACTCCTGGACGAAGCCTAGCCCCACCGCGAACAGCACGATCACCGTGATCGCGATGGCCTCGACCTCGTGGCCGAGCACGACCGAGATGGCGGCGCCGACCAGCAAGATGACCACCAGCAGGTTCTTGAACTGCTCGAACAGCAGCTGCCATGGGCTGGTGCGCGCCGATTCCGCGACCCGGTTCGGGCCGTAACGTTCGAGCCGCGCAGAAGCCTCCGCGCTCGAGAGCCCGAGCGTACGCGATGCGCCGAGCCGCTCGAGCACGTCCGCGGACGTGAACGCATGCCACGGCAACGGCGGCGCGGCTGGGGCAGGAACGGGCGCCGTGGCGGTCGCAGGCGCGAGAGCGGCGTTCGCAGGCGGGCGCTGCGGCGCATCGGTGCCGACGCGCTGCGGTTCGTGGGCGGGCATGCGCGGCATTCTGACGATCGCGGCCCGAGAATTCCAATCGGCCGGGCTCGACCGCGGAACGCGGTGGATCTCTGAACCTCAGTGGTGTGACGTGGAGTCGAGGGCCGCGGAAGGAACCCAGACCTGCTCCGGACGTGTCTTCATGCCGGTCATCGGCCAGAAGGTGTTCGGCTCGTGGAGCGCTTCTCCCACGGGCTCGTATCCGGCGCTTCGCGCCTCGCCCATGAGCCAGTCACGCGTGTCGAGCACCAGCAGGTCCCAGGCGTGTGCCGCGAGCGAGTCGCGCATCTGAGCGAGGAACGCCTGCTCGCGCGCGCCCTTCGCGCCCTTGACGACGTCCATGAAGCTCTGCACGTGAACGTTCTCGGGTCTTCCGGCCAACATCAGCAGGTAAGGGTGGGAGGACACGAAGACCCGCCCCGGTTCGGTCCTCAGGTTCGCGACGAGCGCGTCCCCGTCGGCGCGGTCGGCGGCGGTCGGAATCTGATCCCGAGGATTCCACACCATGAGCGCGAGCTGCACGAGCAGCGCGAACCCCGAGAGGGTCGCGAGCCGTCGCGCGGCGTGGGAGACCCCGGCCGCCGCGATCAGGCGCGCGTATGCGACCACCGTGAGCGCCATCACCGAGAGATGGACCGGGATCAGCACGTTGTCGAAGCATCCGATGTGGGTACGCAACACCCAGGTGGCGCCCACGTGGCCCAGGGCGAGCGCGGAGAACATGGCGAGCGGCCGGAGCGGGCGACGCGCCGCGGGGATGGCAAGGGCCGCGACGATCACCGCGAGCGCCGGCGCCAGCGGCAGCACGAAGTCGTGGAGCGGAAACTGACCGACGAGTCGCCACTCGAAGGGGCGGCGCGAAGCCACCGAGAACGTGTAGTAGCTGTAGCCGCCCGCGCTCCATGCGTCGAGTGCGAGCACGGCGGCGATCAGGCTGAGCGCGAGCGCCCCCGCGAGCCGGATCCCGCGCGCCCGATCCTCGATCGCGCACCACACGACGACCGGGACGAACATGACGATGGTCGTCGGCTTGGCGAGGAACGACAGCGTGACGAGCACCGCGGCCACGACCGGTCCGCGCCACCGCGAGCGGTCGGCATCGAGGACGAGCGTGCCGGCCAGCACGAGCGCCAGGCTCAGCGAGTCGAGCCGGCCGACGTCGAGCCACGCTCCGCCGGCCCGGTAGCAGGCGACGAACAGACCGACGGCGAGCCACCCGGCCCACGCGCGCCCGGTGACGCGCCGCGTGAACGCGAAGGCCATCACGAACACAGCGAGCGCGGCGGCGAGCGAAACCGCCCGGAGCGCGAGGAAGCCCTCGCCCAGCACGAGCGACGCGCCGGCCGAGACCAGGAAGTAGAGCGGCGGGTAGTTGAGCGGGGTGTAGGTCAGCGAGGGCGGCGGATACATCGGCAGCCCGCGCAGGATATGGGAGACGCTCTGCAACACTGCGCCTTCGAGCCACTCCAGCTCGTAGGGATACGAGATCCGCGAGAACGCGACGTAGAGGAACGCGGCGAGATAGACGCACGACGCTCCTGCGATGAGCCTTGGAAACGCGCGTAGCATGCGCCCGGGGGCTACGGCTTCGACTGTCCGGCGCGGCCGCCGAGCTTCTTCATCTTCTTGTACAGGTGGCTGCGCTCGAGCCCCAGCCGTGCCGCGGCGCGCGTCATGTTGCCACCTTCGGCTTCGAGCGCCGCCTCGATCTGCCGGCGCTCGAAGTCGTCCACAGCGTCGCTCATGCGCGCGCGGGGCGGAGCTGCGCCCGCGACCGTCGTGGGGAGCACGGCGCTCACCTCCTCGGCGCCCACGGTGGCGCCCGGCGACATGAAGGACAGCCGCTCGATCAGGTTGCGCAGCTCGCGCACGTTTCCGGGGAACGGGTGCCTCGACAGCGCAGCCACCGCTTCCATAGTGAAGCGCTTCGGCGGCTGTCCGGTTTCGCGCGCGACGACTGCGGCAAAGTGCTCGACCAGCGCCGGGATGTCCTCGGCGCGCTCGCGCAGCGGCGGCACCACGATCGGGATCACCGCCAGGCGGAAATAGAGGTCCTCGCGGAAGCGCTCCTCCTTCGCCGCCCGGGCCAGATCGCGGTTGGTGGCGGCGATCACGCGCACGTCCAAGCGGATCGTGCGGTTCCCGCCGAGGCGCGTCATCTCGCCTTCCTGCAGCACGCGCAGCAGCTTGGTCTGGGCACGGGTGGAGAGGTCGCCGACCTCGTCGAGGAAGAGTGTGCCGCCGTGGGCTTCCTCGAAGCGCCCGCGCCGCGCCTGGGTCGCGCCGGTGAAGGCGCCGCGCTCGTGCCCGAACAGCTCGGACTCGATCAGGTCGTCGGGGATCGCGGCACAGTTGACCGCGACGAACGGCATGTCGCGCCGCGGGCTCGCGGCGTGGAGCGCGCGCGCCACCAGCTCCTTCCCGGTGCCGTGCTCGCCCTGAATCAGGACGCGCGCCGGTGCCGGGCCGGCGCGCTCGATCTCGCCCAGCAGCCGCTCGACCGCCCGCGAGCTCCCCACGATCGGATTCGCCCACGGCTTGCGCAGTCGCCGGTTCTCGGCTTCGAGCGCCTGCGATTTCGACGCGTTGCGCAGCAA
>Ga0075423_10000256_pt1 | contig 40195 bp, 39 predicted proteins | sample SoiMethybrSBSTD2_FD_80114 | JGI IMG/M metagenome (GOLD analysis project Ga0075423, IMG submission 80114) | Bulk soil microbial communities from a Populus tree surrounding site in Tennessee, USA - Soil MetaG P. TD hybrid SBSTD2 | ecosystem: Environmental > Terrestrial > Soil > Tree plantation...
CGCGTCCCACCGCGACACCGGCTGGAGCGCCGGCGAGCGGGATTGTGGCGACGCGATTCCCCTTCGGATCGATGCGGGAGATCGTGCCATCGGTGGTATTCGCGACCCACAGCGATCCGGCTCCGAAGGCGATGGCGTCGGCGCCGTTCCCGACTTGGAACGAGCCGACCTGTCTGAGGGCGCGAGGGTTGATCTCCGTCACCGTTCGGTCGAGCTGATTCACCACCCAGACTTGCCCCTCGCCGACCGAGACTCCAGTGGGGCCGCGGCCGATCGGCATGCGCTCGACCGTGTGGCTCCTTTCGTCGATGCGGAGCAACTGGTCGGCGGCGGTGTCCGTGACCCAGACGGCACCCGCGCCCGAGGCGATCCCGCCTGGATGGCCCCTGGTCCTCACGACGGCTCGAACGGCGCCGTCGTCGGGATCGAGCAGGCCAACGCTGTTGGCGGCTGCGGTGAGCGTGGACGGGCTTCGCGAGGTGTAGGCGGCGACGGCGGCACCGATCGCCACTCCGACGGCGGCGAGGCCGAGCGCGAGCGCGGTCCAGACCCCTCGTCGGCGTCGGGCACCGGGCGTCGGCTCGGCCTCGACAGCAGATTCCCCACGGACGGGCGGGGCCGCAGCCACCGCGACTGCCGTTCGACGCGGAGCGAGCTCGAGATCGGGGTCCTGACGCAGGATCGCCTGCTCCAACCGTTTGAGCGGCGGGCTCGGGTCGAGGGCGAGCTCCTCGACGAGGAGCGAGCGTCCCGATCTGTAGACCTCGAGCGCGTCTGCTTGGCGGCCGCAGCGGTAGAGCGCGAGCATCAGCTGCCCGCGTAGGCGCTCGCGAAGCGGTCGCTCTGCGACGCGCGCCTCCAGCTCCGGCACGAGCGCCGCGTGCCGTCCCAACTCCAGGTCGGCGTCGACGCGATCCTCGGTAGCCGCCAGCCGCAACTCTTCGAGGCGCTCGATCTCGACACGGGCGAACGGTTCGAACTCGAGATCGGCGAGCGGTTGGCCACGCCAGAGCGCCTCGGCTTCGCGGAGCCGCGTCGCAGCCTGCTCTCCATCCCCCGCCTCGAGAGCGTGCCGCCCCTCGGAAGCAAGCTCCTCGAAGCGATCGAGATCCAGCTCGCCGGGTTCGACTCGAAGCATGTAACCGGGAGGGCGCGCCAGTACTCTGGGCTCGCCGTTCTCGACCGGAGCCAGCGCCTTTCGCAGTCGCCAGACCTGAAGGCGCAGCGCGTGGTCCGCGCCGTCCGCGCGCGCCCGGGGTAGCAGCTCGTCGATAAGCCGGTCGCGAGAAACGACGCGGTTGGCGCCGAGGAGGAGGAATGCGAGCAGCGCGCGCTGCCTCGGCCCGCCGATCCGCACCGCAGTCTCGTCGACCAGGACCTCCAGCGGGCCAAGGATCCGAAATTCGATTCCGCTCTTGGCCACCTCGCCGCAGCCAGTTTCCTGCAAACCCGCGATTTTTTCTAGCCTCGAGGCGGCAGAGACCGGGCTGAGACGGTATTGAGACACGGGTGTCGCAGCCTCCGACGCCTGATGCTCTACACAGCCAAGTGCTACTGGCCGGGTGTCGACGCGAGCGAGTTCGATCGCGTGGCGTCGCCCAAGCTGGCGGCGGTGTCGTCAGGCGTAGGTGGATCCGCCTACCTCGGGTCGATCCTGCTGCCGAGAGACGAGCTCGTGCTCTGCCTGCTCGAGAGCTCGTCGCGGTCAGCTGTGCAGGGCATCACAGACCGAGCCGCGATCCCGTGTGAGCGAATCATCGAGGCCGTCTGGCTCGCTCCACCCCGGAGGCGCCGCGCTCGGTTCCTTCGACCGAACTCAAGGAGGATGCGATGAAGCATCGAATTGCACTGCCACTCGTCGTCGGCGCGATCGTCGCCGCGCTCGGCGCGGGTGCCGCCACGGCCGCGCCGCCTCAGCGGACTGTTTTCAACATCGACGAGACGTTCACCGTCGACGGGATCTGCTCGTTCCCGATCGTCGAGCACGCGCAGGGAAAAGGACGGATCACCGAATTCGTCGACCGCAACGGGAACGTCACACGAGAGCTCGACACGACGCCCGGCCTGAAGATCAGCTTCAGTGCAAATGGGATCACGCTCTCGACTACGTCGAGCTCCCACGGCCACTGGACGTTCAATGCAGACGATACGGCGACGCTTGCAGTCACGGGCCTGTCGGGCCATATCTCGATTCCGGGGCAGGGCACGATCGCGCTGTCCGCGGGCCACATCGTCGCCATCTTCAGCGACGACGAGGAGCCGCAGATCATCGCGATGAACGGGAGCTTCTCGTTCGGCTTCGGCGATCTGCCGCCGATCGAAGAGCAGCTCTGCGACGCGTTGACTCCGGCGTGAGAAGGAGAGTCGACATGCACCGAGGGATCACCGTGCTGGCGCTCGCCGTCGTCGCCGCGGGCATCGGGGCCGGCGTCGGTGGCGCCACGCCCTCCGGCAAGAACGGGCTGATCTCGTTCCGCCGTTATTTCAACGACGACCAGACGAACGGCGCGCTGTTCAAGATCCGGCCGGACGGGACGGGCGAGAAGCAGATCACGTTCCCGGCCGCGGACGAGCTGGACACGAACGAGAACTGGTCGCCGAACGGCAGCCAGCTCGTCTACGAACACATCACCCCGACGACCGACCAGATCTACATCGTCGGTGTCGACGGATCGAACCCGCATCCCGTGTTCTCCTGCCCGGGCGACGATTCGTGCCTCGGCGCGGGTGACCCCTCCTGGTCACCGAACGGCCAGTGGATCGCGTTCGAGCTCGTCAAAGGGCCGGTGGAGGACGACTTCGCGGCCGACGTCTCGATCTGGGAAGTGCAGCCGGACGGCACCGGTCTGCACCAGGTCACGCATCCAGTCGGGTTCCACCAGTCGGAGGACAGCGAGCCGCAGTGGTCCCCGGACGGGTCACGGCTCGTCTTCGAACGCGACACGTTCGGCCGAAGCGGCGGATCGGCGATCTGGACGGCGAGCTCGACGGACGGGGGCGACCTTCAGCGGGTGTCTCCGCCGGGCGTGAACGGCTCCGACCACCCGGACTGGTCGCCGGACGGGCGCTGGATCGTCTTCCGCACGGGCAACGAGGCGCCGGGCGCGCCGAAGCTGTACGTCGCCCACCCGGACGGAACTGGCCTGCACACGCTGCTCCAGGTTCCAGCGCACAAGGGCAACCTCTTGTCGTACTCGTTCTCGCCGGACGGCACCCAGCTGGTCTTCGCGACGGCTCCCGGCTTCGGGCCGGACGGTCGGGCGGACGTCTACATCGGCCGTCTCGACTCGCAGGAGCGGCTGTCAGGCGTCACGCCGCTGACGCGGACGAACGACTGGGAGAGCTCGCCGCGCTGGGGCACGGCGCCGCTCGACGGCTGACATCGCTGACGGGGGAGGCTGCACGTCGCCTCCCCCAACGCACCCGCAGTAGGCTCCGGGCTGTGGCAACGACGGACGAGGAGTCGACACAGGGAAAGCTGGATCGCCTCCAGAAGTTGCGCGACGAGGCGCTGCACGCTGGAAGCGAGCAGGCGGTCGAACGGCAGCGCTCCCAGGGGAAGCTGCTGGCGCGGGAGCGGCTGCTACGGCTGCTCGACGCGGACTCGTTTGTCGAGCTCGATCGGTACGTTCGCCACCGGGAGTCGAACTTCGGGATGCTGGAGCGGCGGCCGTATGGCGACGCCGTCGTGACCGGCTACGGAACGGTCTTCGGGCGGAAGGTCTTCGTCTTCTCCCAGGACTTCACGGTGTTCGGCGGCAGCCTCTCGGAGGTCTTCGCCGAGAAGATCTGCAAGGTCATGGACATGGCCGCGAAGTACGGCTGTCCGTTGATCGGCATCAACGACTCGGGCGGAGCCCGGATCCAGGAAGGCGTCGTCTCGCTGGCGGGGTATGCCGAGATCTTCTGGCGGAACGTCCAGTGCTCGGGGGTGATCCCGCAGATCAGCCTGGTGATGGGCCCGTGCGCCGGCGGTGCCGTCTACTCGCCGGCGATCACGGACTTCATCCTCATGGTCGAGGGCAGCTCGTACATGTTCATCACAGGCCCCGATGTCGTGAAGACCGTGACGGGCGAGGAGGTCACGTTCGAGGAGCTGGGCGGCGCCGCGACGCACGCGTCGAAGTCGGGCGTCGCGCACCTGATCTCGCCGGACGAGGAGTCGTGCCTCGACGACGCGCGCTACCTCCTCTCGTTCCTGCCGCAGAACAACCTCGATCCTCCCCCGTATGGCGAGCAGTCGGACACGGCCGAAAGGGAGAGCGTTGAGCTCGACTCGATCATTCCCGATGATCCCGCGAAGCCGTACGACATCAAGGGCGTGATCGAGCGTGTCGTCGACGACGGCGACTTCCTCGAGATCCACGAGCGCTTTGCCGAGAACATCGTCTGCGCGTTCGCGCGGTTGAACGGGCATGTGGTGGGGGTGGTCGGCAACCAGCCGCGCTCGCTCGCGGGCGTGCTCGACATCGACTCGTCGACGAAGGCGGCCCGCTTCGTCCGCACCTGCGACGCGTTCAACATCCCGCTGATCACGTTCGTCGACGTGCCGGGGTTTCTGCCCGGGACGTCGCAGGAGTGGGGTGGAATCATCCGCCACGGCGCGAAGCTGCTCTACGCCTACGCGGAGGCGACGGTGCCCAAGCTTGCGGTGATCACTCGCAAGGCCTACGGCGGCGCGTACGACGTCATGAGTTCGAAGCACATCGGCGCCGACTTCAACTTCGCCTGGCCGTCCGCCGAGGTGGCGGTCATGGGACCGGAGGGCGCCGTCAACATCGTCTTCCGCAAGGAGCTGGAGGAGGCGGCCGACGCGGACGCGCGGCGCCAGGAGCTGATCGCGGCCTATCGCGAGCAGTTCGCCAACCCGTACACGGCGGCCGAGCGGGGTTACGTCGACGAGGTCATCGAACCCCACCGCACGCGGCCCGTGCTCGTGAATGCGCTGGAGACGGCGCTCACGAAACGGGAGCCGCGGCCGCCGCGAAAGCACGGCAACATCCCGCTCTAGCCGCTTCGGGCGGCTTGTGCTGGTCGGCGCGAGGGGTCTGACCCCGGTTTTACGTCAACCTTTCAGGCTCTCATGGAATCGCGGTCTGGTCTGTCCCGAAAGCGTGACGAAAGCGTCACGCTGCGCTCCCCAGCTCCTCCTGCCCACCTCACCGCTCTGATCCGGTAAACCTCCGGGCGTGGATCTCGACATCACGCCATCTCCGCGCCCAGACGAGCGCGACGCTCTGATGGCCGGGCTGGAGCGCCTGCTCGCCGACCCCATGCGCCGAGTGCCCGCGCAGTACCGGAGCGCCTGGCGCCTCACGGGGATCAAGGAGGCGACCGAGGCGGCGCCCACGGCCGGCGCGCGCGGCAGCGAGCGCCCGTAGTCGACAATACGCCGCCCATGCCGCTGTTCACGAAGGTGCTCGTCGCCAACCGCGGCGAGATCGCGATTCGGATCTTTCGCACGCTTCGCGAGCTCGGCGTGCTCACGGTCGCGGTCTACTCGGAAGCCGACCGCAACGCCCTCCACGCAGGCGCCGCGGACGAGGCGTACCTGATCGGGCCGGGCCGGCCCGCCGAGAGCTACCTGAACCCGGAGCGGATCCTCGATGCCGCCCGACGAGCCGGCGCCGAGGCGATCCATCCCGGCTACGGCTTCCTGGCGGAGAACGCCGCCTTCGCCCGGGCGTGCGAGCAGGCGGGAATCGTCTGGATCGGACCGCCGGCGGATGCGATCGAGCTCATGGGCTCGAAGACGCGCGCGCGCACGGCTATGGCGGCCGCGGGCGTCCCGATCATTCCCGGGACGACGGAGCCAGTCGGATCCTCGGACGAGGTCGTCGCGCTCGGCCACGAGCTCGGGTACCCGCTGCTGATCAAGGCTGCCGCCGGCGGCGGAGGTAAGGGCATGAAGGTCGTGCGCGACGCCGCCGAGGCGGAGCGCGCCTTCGAATCGGCCCGACGCGAGGGCGAGGCCTACTTCGCCGACTCCGCGGTCTACGTCGAGCGTTACCTCGAGGACCCGCGCCATGTCGAGGTGCAGGTTCTCGCCGACGGGCACGGCAACGTCATCCATCTCGGCGAGCGGGACTGCACCATCCAGCGCCGACATCAGAAGCTCGTCGAGGAGACGCCGTCGCCCGCCGTCGACGACGAGTTGCGCGCGCGGATCGGGGCGATCGCGGTAGACGCTGCGCGTGCCGCCGACTACCGCTCGGCGGGGACGATTGAGGGCCTGCTCTCGCCGGAGGGCGACTATTTCTTCATGGAAATGAACACGCGGATCCAGGTCGAGCACACAGTCACCGAGATGGTGACCGGCCTGGATCTGATCCGTGCCCAGGTTCTGATCGCCGCCGGCGAGCCGCTGGAGCTGACGCAGGGCGAGGTTCGCCTCACCGGGCACGCGATCGAGTGCCGCATCAACGCCGAGGACGCGGCCAACGGTTTCCTGCCGGCTCCCGGGACGATCACGGAGTACCGTGAGCCTTCCGGCCCAGGCGTCCGGGTCGATTCCGGTGTTGCGGTCGGGTCGGAGGTCACCGGCCTCTACGACCCGATGATCGCGAAGCTCATCGTCCGCGGCGTCGACCGAGAGCACGCTCGGCGCCGGATGCTCAGGGCGCTCGACGAGTATGCGATCGACGGCGTGCCGACGCTGATCGGGTTCCACAAGGCGCTGCTGGGGCATCCGTGCTTCGCGGAGGGCGGGACCTGCCACGGCATCGTGGAGTCGGAGCTCCTCGCCCGCCGGGCAGCCGAGCTAGACGGCGCCGTGCGGCAGGCGCCGCCGACGGTCGGCGGAGCGACGCGCGAGCGCGTGTCTGTCGTCGAGCTCGACGGGCGGCGGTTCGAGGTGCGCTTGCTGGAGCCGGAGCCGGCCTATGCCGAGCTCGCTCGTCGTCGCCGCGAGCGCGGCCGCGGCTCGGGCGCCCATGCTGCCGGCCGGGACGCCGTCGTCAGCCCCATGCAGGGGACCGTGCTCGCGGTGGAGGTGGAGGAGGGGGACGAGCTCGCGGCCGGCGACGTGGTCTGCATCGTCGAGGCAATGAAGATGGAGAACGAGATCACCAGCCACCGCGACGGCCGCGTAACTGCGCTCTCGGTCGCCGCCGGCGAGCCGGTCGACGCGGGCCAGGTGATCTGCGTGGTCACGTCCGTCGATGACGGTGCAGAGGAACCCGAGCCCGATCCGTAGCGAGTTCTGCTCCGAGGTCTCGCGTGAGAGCGGCGAGCCGCTCGGCGCGACCGCAAGCCACGTCGAGCACTGGCTCCTCGTCGAGTACCGCGGCGCGTGGGCCTATGACCCGGTTGCGGGCAGCACGCTGTCGCCGGAGGTGCGTTCGCACCTGTCCGCGCAGGTCGCAGCGAGGCCGCGATCGCGCCTGCTGTTCGTTCGCCGCCCCGACCGCCGCGGCCATGACAGGCTGGCCTGCTTCTACGCCCGCACGAGCGAGGTCGAACCACTGCTACGGCGGTTCGACCTCGACTCCCACGAGGACATGCTCGAGATCGACTTCCATGCCGACGAGGGTCGCCGGCTCGAGCACCCGCTGTTCACCGTTTGCACGCATGGGAAGCGCGACCGCTGCTGCGCCCGTTACGGACGCCCGCTCTACGATGCGCTCCGCGAGCTCGCCGAGGAAGACCGCGTGTGGCAATCGACCCACGTCGGCGGTGACCGCTTCGCAGGCAACCTGCTCTGCTTTCCGGACGGCCTCTACTTCGGCCGGGTCGGGACAGGAGACGTCTGGCAGGTGCTGGACGAGTACCTCGCCGGCCGAATCGACCTCGAGCACTACCGCGGACGGTCCTGCTACCCGTTCGCAGTCCAGGCGGCGGAACGCGCGGTGCGCGTCGCGACCGAGCGGACCGGTGTGCGCGACCTCCGCCTCTTGTCTGCCGAACGCCGCGAAGCCCGGCGCTGGAGGGTCGCCTTCGCCGTCGGCGACGACGTCATCGACGTGGACGTGGCGACCGAGCGGGGGGAGCTGACGTACCTCACGTGCACCGCCGAGGCTGCGAAACATCCGTTGCGATTCACGGCGACACTCGAAGTGCCGGCACGATAGGCGGCGCGCGCGCGTGCCGTCCGGGACATGGGTTGTGAGCCTCGCGGTCGGCGAGCCGCGCTTCCAGCGGGGCGTCGAGCGCCTCGGCGAGACCCTGCGACGCGTCGGCTTCGACGGACGGTTCGAGGCGTGGAGGACGCTTCCGCCTTGCTCCCCCGCGCACCTCGACGTGCCGTTCGCGTTCAAGCCTTACTGCCTCGACGCGGCGCGTGCGGACGGCGCCGAGCGAGTGCTATGGCTCGATTCCTCGTGCGTGGCCGTGAGGCCGCTCGACCGCCTGTTCTCGAAGATCGCCCGCGACGGCTACCTCCTGTTCCGGAACTGGCGCTTCATCGCCGGCGAGTGGGCCGGTGACGCCGCGCTCGAGCGATTCGCCGTCACGCGCGACGAGGCGATGGGCATCCCGGAGGTGAACGCGTGCGCGCTCGGCGTCGACTTCCGGCATCCGACGGGCGTCGCGTTCTTCGAGCGGTGGCTCGACGAGGCACGGCGAGCGACGGCGTTCCGCGGGACGGACGAGCCGATCGCCGACGAGGACGACTACGAGGCCATCAAGTTCAACCGGCGGCAGCGCGTATCCGCGGACCCGCAGGTCCGGGGCCACCGGCACGACCAGACAGTCGCCGGTCTGGTCGCGTACCGGCTCGGGATGCGCCTGGCCAACCACGGGCTCGGCGTCAGGCCGCGCGCTCCGCGGGTGTCGTCACCGCGAACGGTGATCGTCAACCTTCGGGCGGCGAGAGGGCGCCGGCGGGCTCTCGTTCGCCGGCTCGTGCCGCCGGCGACCGGGCAGTGAGCGACGCCGACGCCTCCCGCCGCCAGTCGAGGTTCGCCGAGACCTGGAACGATTCGGCGAGCACTGGCTCGTCCGGATCGGCGATCACGGAGAGGGGGACGTCACCCCAGAAGGACGCCCACCGGCTATATGTGCTCGGCGGACCGATGATGCGATCGCAGTGCGCGAGCGCGTACAGGTCATCCACCTCCTGCCCGGGGCCGACCCTGACGTCGAGCCGACCGAAGCATCCCTCAGGAATCGGCGCGTCCGAGCATACGACGAAGGCGACGTCGGAGCCCGCGAACGCCGCTTCGACGCTTTCCATCGCGCGGCGGTACTGCTCGTGGGTGTAGAGGTAGCGTCCGTCCTTGAAGCGCCGGTAGTCGCCCTGGCGGACGTGGACCCCGACAACGAGCCGCCCTCCGCGGCGGGCGCGCTCGACGGCGCGCGCGGCCCGGTCGAGGTGGTACGGCCACGGCGTGAAGAACTCGCGGATCACGCCGCGATGCCGTCCGACGTTGTCCTCGTTGCGAAAGAACCAGTCGTGGACGAGCACAACTCGATGCCGGCGAACGACGCGGAGGAACGCCTCGCTGTTCAGGTCCAGAGATTGGTCCCGCCGTAGCCGGATCAACCCGACGTCGAAGCCCCGGCGCTGCAACGCGTGGAGGACGTCGTCGGCCGTTCGCGCGGCGCCGTAGACGAGCACGCGACCGCCGGGGACGTCTGGCAACCGGCGTCGCGGGAAGCGACAGAGGAGATCTCGCGCGGTCGATGGGAAATAACGAGCGTGGTTCGGGCCGAACGCCGGGTTGGCCACCGTGAAGCCGTGCTCGAGTGCGGCGCCGATGAAGTGCGCGAACAGCAGCATGCGATTCGCCAGGCGTCCGACGCGCTTGGCAATGACGATCACGGCGCGCCCGCCGGTTGGCGGTGCAGCATCCGCATCCCCTGCGTCCAGCCCTGAACCCGGGCAAGGCCGGCCCAGATCGCGATCGGAAAGTAGACGAGCGGGAGCGCGCGCAGGTCCTCGCGCCAGCTCGCGCGGATCCCGGACGCGCGCAGTCGGCCACGGTGCAGGTGGCCGATCGGGCGTAGCGCCTTTCGGCGGGCGTGGGCCACGGCCAGCGGCGGTACGACGAGCAGGAAGCCCGTAAGCTCCGGCCGAAGGCCCGCCCGTGCGCGCCGGTACGCGTCACACCGGTTGGTCTCGTAGACCTTCTCGAGGAACGGGCGCGCTTCATCCACCGTCGGATGGAGAACCACCGCGTCGGGCGCGTAGGCGAGGCGGGAGCCTCGATCGACGGCGCGCACGACGAGGTCGTAGTCGCCGCCCGATGGAAGTGTGTCGTCGAAGCCGTCGAGCTCGTCGAAGAGCGATCGCCGTAGGAACAGATTGGCGGTGACAGCCCGAGAGAGCCGGACCGAACGTTCCTGGTCGAGGAACATGTCGACCGTCAGGAGCGACCAGACGCTCGGGTCCCGAGGCGGGTCGAAATGGACCTCGCCGGCGACGATGTCTGCAGTCTCCAGCGCCGCCAGCCCCTTCTCGAGCCATGTCGGCTCCGGCCGGCAGTCGCTGTCGCAGAACGCAAGCACCCGGCCGCGCGCCGTGGCGACTGCGCGGTTCCGCGCCGCGTAGGAATTCAGTCTGGGGCCGGGGCGACTCCGTAGCCACCCGTCCTCGTCCGCCGGGATGGCGGGCGGCCGGTCGGACCCGTCATCGGCGATCACGACCTCAAACTGCTCCCGGGGCACGGTCTGCGCCCGAAGATGGACGACGAGCTCGCCGATCCCGTCCGGGTTGTTCCACACGGGAACGATCACGGAGACCTGGGGCTTGGGCACGCCCTAGGTCTATCGCGCGGGGCCGTCGTGCAGCCGCAGGAACCCTTCGATGACCAGCCGCCGGAGGAGGACGAGGCGGCCTTTCGCGTCGAGTGCTCCGGGAAGATCACGCCCGCAGAACGGGCTTTCGGCGGCGGCCACGAACTCGACCTCGTGTCGCACGTGAGGCGGGAAGATGACCTCCTTTCCGTCGAAGACGAGCCGAACGTCGCTCCTCCCAACCTCCAGGCCCGCGATCACGGTCGCGGCGGGCATCAGCGGCGTGTCGAGGTCGAGCTGATCGAGCGCGCGGAGTTGCGACAGCTGGGCCTCGCGGACCGGCCGACGTGTCCGGACGAGCCGTTCGCGGCGGCGCTCGACGACTGCGGCCGGGTGCAGCCGCCCGCGCAGCAGCGCGAGCAGGTCGTCCACGGGCTCGCCGCTGTCGGAGACGCCGCGCCTGAAGTCCAGCTCGGAGGCGCACTCGTCGACGGCCGCGCGCACCGCGTCGATCCACGCGTAGACCTTGAGCCCGATCGTCAGATGCAGCGAGTCGGTGTCCGACGTGCGCGCTTCGTGGAGCCAGCCGCGGGGCAGGTAGAGCGTGTCGCCGGGGCGGAGGACGACGTCGAGGATGGGCTCGCCCGGCTCCCCCATCTCGCTGCGGTAGTGCTGATGCGGCAGCGGTAGGTCGAAGACCGGCGGGTAGACGAGCCAGCGCTTCTCGCCGGCGACCTGCAGGCAGACGACGTCGTGCGTGTCGTGGTGGACGCCGAGCCCCTGGGCGTCCCGCGGCGTCGCGTAGGCGTTCGCCTGCACCGGCTCGCCGAGCACCTGCTCCAGCGCGCGGCTGAAGCGGGCGAGCGGACGATGGTGCAGGTGCAGCGCCTGAAGCACGATCGTCGCGCCCGCCGCGTACTCCCGGACGACGCGGTCGACATCCGCCGTTCCGGCGAACGGCTCCGGGCGCCAGGGAACGTCGTCCGTGTACTCGGACACGTCGAGCTGGGTGCCCGCCTTCACGAGCCGGAAAGCGGGGTAGCGCAGGCGACCCGACGAGAGCATGGCGTCGAGGTCCTCGGGGGCGAGGAGGTCGTCGAAGCGCCCCGGCTCGTCTCTCGTCAGAGCGAGGGGCTGGCGCTCCCAGTACTCGGCGAGGAGCTCGCGGAGCTCAATCGGGTCGAAGCAATGCGCGAACGCCCCGGCTTCGACGGTCACGGTCACCGGCGCGGAGCGCTAGTCGGCGTTATCGGCGTCGCTGTCGGCGGTGTCCGTGCCGTCGCTGTCGCTGTCGTCCTCGCCGTCCGCGTCGGCCACGTGCGTCTGTCCGCCGCGGACTTTGCGGGTCTCGATGTCCTCGTCGCGCAGCGTGTAGTCGTCCATCTCCCCTCCTTGCCTTCGGTTGACGCAGGAAGCCTAGAGAGTTTCGTGCAAAGCGGGCTCCCGGCTAGACTCCCCGGCCGGCGTGGACCTCTACGAGTACCAGGGCAAGGAGCTCTTCCGCCGCTTCGGGATCCCGGTCTCGGACGGCGGACTGGCGGAAACACCCGACGAGGCGCGCGTCGTCTCCGAGGGGATCGGCGGGGAGGTCGTCGTCAAGGCCCAAGTGCTCACCGGCGGGCGCGGGAAGGCGGGCGGCGTCAAGCTCGCGAACGGGCCCGACGAGGCGGAGGCTCGAGCCAAGGGGATCCTCGGACTCGACATCCGCGGCCACGTGGTTCGCCGGCTGTGGATCGAGCGGGCCTCCGACGTCGCGAAGGAGTACTACCTCTCCGTCACGTTCGACCGGGGCGAGAAGAACGCACTGCTCATGCTGACGACCGAAGGCGGCGTCGACATCGAAGAGGTCGCCGCGAAGCGCCCGGAGGCGCTGGCGCGGCTCCACGTCCATCCGTTCGAGGGCTTCCAGCCCCATCACGCGCGTCGCCTCGTCTACGCCGCGGGGATCGAGGATCCGGAAGAGCAGCGCCAGATCGCCGAAATCATCGGTCGACTGTACGAGGCCTTCGTCGAGTCCGACGCCATGCTCTGCGAGATCAACCCGCTGGTGGTGACGCCCGAACGGGTCGTGCGCGCGCTCGACTCGAAGTTCACGGTCGACGACAACGCCCTCTTCCGGCACGAGGACATCGAGGAGATGCGCGACCTCGACGCCTACCCGGCCGAGGAGCGGGCGGCCCGGGCGAAAGGCGTCACGTACGTGAAGCTCGACGGCGAGGTGGGGATCCTCGGCAACGGAGCGGGGCTCGTGATGTCGACGCTCGACGTCATCGCACTCGCGGGCGGCCGGCCCGCCAACTTCTGCGACCTAGGCGGCGGCGGCCATGCGCAGGGCGTCGTCGACGCGCTCGAGGTGATCACCGCCGACCCGCAGGTGCGCGCGATCTTCTTCAACATCTTCGGCGGGATCACGCGCGGGGACGAGGTCGCACGCGGCATCCTGCAGGCCGTCGAACAGATGGAGATCAAGCATCCGATCGTCGTCCGGCTCGACGGGACGAACGCGGAGGAGGGACGGCGGCTGCTGGCGGAGGCGGATGTCGCCGACCTCCACGTCGAGGCCACGATGCTGGACGCGGCGCGCCGTGCGGTGCAACTGGCTGAACAAGCGGTCGCATGACGGAGGAACCAACCCACCGAACGGTGCTTAAAGCGACCGAGCCCGAAGGGCGACAGGAGCTGTGGACGCAGCGAGCCCACGCCTACCGCGACGCGACCGACCAGGCGACGGGTGACGACCTCGACCTCGTCGTTCGCTGGTGCACCGCGGCAGGCGAGACCGCGCTCGACGTGGCTACCGGTGGCGGCCATGTGGCTCGGCGTCTGCGCGAGGCCGGAATGCGCGTGACCACACTCGATCCGGCGCCCGGGATGCGACCTGACGTGATTGCGCGCGCCGAGGACATCCCCTTCGCCGACTCGTCCTTCGACGTCACGGTCACCCGCATCGCACCGCACCACTTCACGGATATCCGGGCAGCCGTTCGCGAGCTCGGCCGCGTCGCGCGCAAGGCGGTCGTCGTCGAGGACACGCTCTACATCGACGAGGCGGTCGAAGAGGCCGAACGGCTTCGCGATCCCACGCACGTACGGTCGTACACGGAGGCGGAGTGGCGGGAGTTCCTCGGCGAGGCCGGCGTCGAGGTCCGCGCGGTCGAGCGGTTCGAGAAGCGGCGCCCCGTCGATGTCTGGCTCGCCCGGACCGGCTGCGAGGGGGAGGAGGCGCAGCGGGTGCGTGCGCTGCTCGCCGACCACATCGACGGCGGGGACTACGTCGACGTCAAGCTTCTGCTTCTGGGAGAAGTCCGCTGATGGCGATCATCGTCGACCGGGAGACGCGCCTCGTCGTCCAGGGGATCACCGGACGGGAAGGCTCGTTCCACACGCTGCGCAACCGAGCGTACGGCACGAACGTCGTCGCCGGCGTCACGCCAGGCAAGGGCGGCCAGGACGTCGAGGGCATCCCTGTGTTCGACACGGTCGACGACGCGGTGGCCGAGACCGCCGCCAACACGAGCATGGTCTTCGTGCCCGCGCGATTCGCGGCAGATGCAATCTACGAGGCCGTGGACGCGGGGATCCAGACGGTGATCTGCATCGCCGAGGGCCTGCCGGCTCACGACATGCTCCGGATCTACAACTACATCCGTCCGCGGGGGATCACGATGCTGGGGCCCAACTGCCCCGGCGCCCTGTCGCCGGGCAAGGCGAACGTCGGCATCATCCCGGCGGAGGTCTTCAACGAGGGGTCGATCGGGCTCGTAAGCCGCTCCGGGACGCTGACGTACCAGATCGGGCACGAGCTCGCTCAGCTGCGGCTTGGCAACTCGACCATCGCCGGCATCGGCGGCGATCCTGTTGTGGGCTCGTCCTTCGTGGACGTGCTCGAGCGGTTCGAGGCCGATCCGGAGACGGAGGTCGTCGTCATGGTCGGCGAGATCGGCGGCGACGAGGAGGAGAAGGCGGCCGCGTTCATCGGCGAGCACATGTCCAAGCCGGTCGTGGCCTACATCGCGGGCTTCACCGCGCCGCCCGGCAAGACGATGGGCCACGCCGGCGCGATCATCTCGGGATCGAGCGGGACCGCCGAGGGCAAGAAGGAGGCGCTCGAGGCGCAGGGCGTCCGCGTCGGCACGACGCCGACGGAAGCCGCCCAGCTCGCCGCTGAGACCGCGGCCGCGCTCGCGTAGGGTGTGGCCCTGGGGGGAACCTCCGGTCCCCCAGACCCCCACCACTGGTCCGTTTCACGGACAGAACGCTGGCGCGTTCGGGCCCAGCTCGTCTTCGCTCACGACCTCGTAGAGATGCCGGCGCGGATCGTCGCGTTTCTCTCTGACGTTGTCGGCGCGACGACGATAATCCGCTGGTGTTCCAGCCCGAGCTCGAGAGCCGGCCCCCCGACGAGCGGGCGCAGCTGCAGCGCGAGCGACTGCGGACGCTGCTCGGGCGCCTCCTCCGCGCGCCGTCGCACTACTGGCAACAGAAGCTGGCCGGGATCGAGGAGGACGCGGCGCTCGCCGACCTTCCGTTCACGCGGAAGGTCGAGCTGCGAGACACCTACCCGTTCGGGTCGCTCGCTGTGCCGCTCGAAGAGACGGTCCGCATTCACGCGTCCTCCGGAACTCGAGGCCGCCCGACGATCGTCGCCTACACGGCCGGCGACATCGACGTCTTCGCCGACGTCTGCGCCCGCTCGATCGCCTGCGCCGGCGGAAAGCCCGAAGACGTGCTCCAGGTCGCGTACGGCTACGGTCTCTTCACCGGCGGGCTCGGCCTCCATTACGGCGGAGAGCGCCTCGGCGCGACCGTCATCCCGGCCTCGGGCGGCAACGCCGGACTCCAACTGCAGCTGCTGGCCGATCTCGGCGCGGACGGGCTCGCCTCGACGCCGTCGTTCGCGCTCCTCCTGGCCGAGCGCGCAGATGCCGACGGTCTACGGGACTCGATCCGACTGCGCTACGGGATCTTCGGCGCCGAGCCGTGGTCGGAGGCGATGCGCGAGAAGCTCGAGGCGGCCTGGGGGATCGACGCCTGCGACGTCTACGGCCTCTCCGAGGTAATCGGCCCGGGCGTGGCGGCCGAGTGCCGGGAGGGAAAGGGCGCTCTCCACGTCTTCGACGACCACTTCCTTCCCGAGATCCTCGACCCGGAGAGCGACGAGCCGACCGCAGGCCTCGGGGAACTCGTCCTGACGACGCTCACGAAGGAGGCCCTGCCGGTGCTCCGCTACCGGACCGGCGACGTTACACGGTTCGTCGCGGGCGACTGCCCGTGCGGGCGAACCCATCCCCGCATCGCCCGTTTCTCGGGCCGTGTGGACGACATGCTCGTCGTGCGAGGCGTCAACGTGTTCCCGAGCGAGATCGAGGAGGTCCTGCTGGAGCACCCTGCGCTCGCCGGCCAGTACGCGATCGTCCTCGATCGGCGCGGGCCGCTCGTCGAGCTCGAGGTGCGTGCGGAGCTCGCGGAGCCCGGTGAGGCCGCAGGGCTCGAGCGCGAACTGAGCGACCGGCTCGCCGAGCGTCTCCGGCTGCGAACGCGCGTCCGCGTCGGCCCTCTGGGATCGCTCCCGCGGCAGGACGTCGGCAAGGCGCGCCGTGTGTTCGAGCAGCTCGACGAGCGGGATCCGCTCGTCGCCGGCTAACCCGGCACGCGGTCCTGAACCGCGGTCGCCAGCCGGCGGAACTCCTTCGCCGGCGGGCTCTCCGGCTCCGAGCGAACGACCGGCCGTCCGTCGCCGGTCCGCGCGATCGCCGGGTCGAGCGGCACGCGCGCGAGCACCGGCACGTCGAGCGCCCAGATCGACCGCTCGTGCCGCACCGGCGGAAAGATCTCGATCGACTCTCCGCAATGCGGGCACGTCAGCGGCGCCATGTTCTCGACTGCGCCGAGCACGCGGACGCCGGCGTCGGTGAGAAGCTCGAGCAGCTTCCTGGCGTCCAGGTGTGCGACGTCCTGCGGGCCGACGACGACGATCGCGCCGTCGAGCGGGAGCAGCCTGGCGAGCTCCTGTTGCAGGTCTGCGAGGCCCGGCGGCAGGTCGATGACCAGGTAGTCGGGATAACCCCAGTCGACCTCGTAGACGAGCTGCCGGCTCACGAACTGCGTCCACTGTCCGGGCAGCGCGAACGCCTGCTGCTCGGCCAGAAAGAAGCCGACCGACATGATCGAGATGCCGAAGCGCTCGACCGGCTGCACCGAGGCGGTCGCTCCGCGGGTCCAGAAGTTCTACCGCTCGAGCCGCTGCTCCCGCTTGAGGTTCACCATCAGCGGGATGTCGGGGCCGTAGAAGTCGGCGTCGAGCAACCCGACGGAACAGCCGGCGTCGGCGAGGGCGAGGGCGAGGTTCAGGCTGACAGTCGACTTCCCGACGCCGCCCTTGCCGCTGGCGACGGCAAGCGCCGTTCGGGCCGGCGCAGGCAGCGAATGGATCACGCCGGAACTCCTTCGGCGATGACCTCGCGCGCGAACCGTCGCATGGCCTCGAGGTCGTCGCCGTCCTCGCCGAAGCGGATGACGAGCCCCGCCGCGCCGGCCGCGCGGTAGGCGGCCACCCAACCGGTCAGATCGCGGGAGGGCGCGCGAACCCGCGGGACGATCCTGCCGCCCGGCAATGCCCTGAGGCCCCGGCTGACGACCTCCGGATCGCGCGCGTTCGGATGCCAGACGTCACCGAGCTCGCGTGCCCGGCGCAGGCTGCGAGCGCTGCCGCCGCCGATCCAGATCTCGGGCAGGGGATCCGGAAGGGGTCCGAAATGGGCTCCGGAGAACGACCAGTGCCGGCCGTGAAACTCGGTCTCGCCCGACCACAACGCCCGCATCAGCCGTAGTTGCTCGTCCGCGCGCGACCCGCGGCCGCGGAATGGGACGCCGAAGAATCGGAACTCTGCCTCGTGCCAGCCGACGCCGACGCCCAGGCGGAGTCGCCGCCCGGCCAGCTCCTGGAGCGTCGCCGCCTCTTTCGCCAGTCGCACCGGATGGTGGAGCGGGAGGATGACGATCGACGCGCCGAGGCCGACCCGCTCCGTGCGGCTCGCAAGCCATCCCAATGTCGTCAGCGAGTCGAGGATGCGTCCGAACATGCCCGCAGCCTCCTTTCCGACCAGGAAATGCTCGGTCGACCAGACGGAGTGGAAGCCAAGCTCCTCCGCCGCCTCGGCGACGCGCAGCACGCGATCGCGGAGGTCGCCGCTCCCGTAGTTCGGAAGGATGACGCCGAGCTCGAACACGTCGCGGATACCGTACTCGGCGACTTCCGATCGAGGTCCTACACTCGCGGGGCATGGAGCCGATCTCGCTCGCCCGCGGCGTCCCCGATCCCGAGCTGCTCCCGGTGGACGAGATCGCGGCGTCCTCTCGCACCGTCCTCGACCGGGCTGCGCCGACCGTGCTCTCGTACGGAGCGGCGGGTGGGCATCCGGACCTGCGCGCGGGCATCGCCGAGCGTCACGAGCTCGACCCTCGCCGCGTCCTGGTCAGCAACGGCTCGCTGCAGGGCCTCGCCCTCGCCGCCGCGCACCTGCTAGCCGGCGACCGGCGGCGCGTAATCGTCGAGGCGCCCACCTACGACCGGACGTTGCGGCTCCTCGCAAGCCTCGGGGCCGAGATCGTCCGAGTCCCGGTCGACGAGGAGGGCCTCGACGTCGAAGCTCTGGAGGCCCGTCTCCGTCGAGGCGCCCGGCCGGCGTTCCTCTACACGATTCCCACGTTCCAGAACCCGACCGGGACGACCCTCTCGCTCGCCCGCCGCCTCCGCATCGCCGAGCTTGCCCGCGCGCACGACCTCCTGATCCTGGAGGACGACCCGTACGCGCTCGTGCGGTTCGACGGGGAGCCGCTGCCGTCGCTCTTCGAGCTCCTCGAGGGCGACGGCATCGTCTACGCGTCATCGTTCTCGAAGACGGTCGCCCCCGGCTTGCGCGTGGGCTACGTCCTCCTGCCGGACGGGCTCGCGGCCTCGGTCGAGGCGCTTGCGGCGTCGACGTACGTCGCGCCCGTCGTCCTGACGCAGGCAATCGTCGGCGAGTTCCTCGCTCGCGGCCTCCTCGAGCCTGCGCTCGCGCGGATCCGGGAGGGACTGCGCCTGCGCCGCGATGCCCTCGTCGCGGCGCTCGGCGAGCACCTGCCGGTGGCGCGGTGGACGCGGCCGGACGGCGGGTACTTCCTCTGGCTCGAGCTGCCTCAGGCGATCGACGCCGGCGTCGTTCTCGCTCGGGCAGCCGGGCGCGGCGTCACCTTCGTGGTCGGATCCGATTTTGGCGGCGGGCCGTCGTCCGCTCGGCTTGCCTTCAGCGCAGTCTCGCCTGCTGAGGTCCACACGGGCGCAGTCCGCCTCGCGGAGGTGGTCCGGTCACTGCCCAGGCGGCTCCTCCGGCAGGCGGCCTGATCGCCGGCTGCGACGCCGCGCCAGCTGTGACAACAGCAGCCCGCCGAGAAAGCCGATCGCGACGCTGAGCAGGATCAACCAGATCAGCGAGACGCCCGCGGTGAAGAGCACGAAATGCAGCGAAACGTGTTTGCGGTTCTCGAGCACGAACGCGATCACGTACGCGAAGACGAGCAGGAGGCCGATGAGGATCAACCAGAGCCGGGGCTGGAACTCCTTGAGCTCCTCCCTGTCAACCCGGCGCGGGATCAGACCCACGGCCGCAGCATACGAGCTTCCCTCGGTTCCTAGACCCTAGGTGGCCGCTGCGTACTGGGCCGCGACGCGGCCGAGATGGGGGATCAGCCGTGGCTCGGGCGGCGGCGCGAAGGAACCGTGCGAGGCCGGCCGGTAGGTCGGACACGGGGTCTGGGTCGCGAGCGCGCACAAGCCGGCCTGGCGGAAGTAGCAGTCGGCGCACGTGACGTTCCTGGATCGGATCAACGCCGGTGTCGGGGATCCTCGGAGACCACGGGACGGTTGGCAAGCATAGGTAACCAGGCGGTGAATTCAAGGTTTTCGTTCACACATAATTCGCAATTACCGGCAAGTTCTGCCGGCCGGTTCCGCGGCGCCGATCAGCCGCGCTGCGGCAATGTTGCCAGCCGGCGCAACGCCTGCTGGATACTCCGCACGGCGAACACCTTCACTCGGCCGGCGTACTGCCGCGCCGTGGCAGCGTTCTCGCCGGCCGGGACGAGCAAGACGTCGACATGGCTCTGGCGGGCACCGATCGTTTTCTGCTTCACCCCGCCGACCGGAATCACCGCGCCGTTCAGCTCCAGCTCGCCGGTCGCGGCCACCTTGTAGCCGCGATCCACGTTCCGGCCGAGCTCCTCCATCACGTCGAGTGCGAACGCAAGTCCCGCGGACGGTCCGCCGATGTCACCAGTGTTGATGGTCACGTGAACGGGGAGGTCGATCGACGCCGCCTGCTCGATGACGACGCCGATGAAGGGCCGCTTCGGGTGTCTCGGCTCCGCGATCGTGCGGATGGTCTCGCTGCGCACCGACTTCCCGTTCTGCACGCGGAGGACGATGGTCTGGCCCGGTCGGACGCCTGACAGCCGGTGCTGCAGCTCCTTCTGGCTCCGCACGCGCTGTCCGTCGACCGCAGTGATCATGTCGCCCGGCCGCAGCCTCGAGACGGCGGGCGTTCCCGGGATGACAGCATCGATGAGGACGCCGATCGGCCTCGCCCGCACGCGATACCCGAGCTCCCTCAGCGCGACCGCGGTGCCGATGTCCTGTGAACGCGACATCGCCTGCAGATCGGCCTGCTCGCGCTGCGACTGGTTCTCGCCGGGCGACTCGAACGCCGACTTCGGAACGAGCGTCGAACCATCGCGGATGCTCGGCGCCAGCTGCTCGAGGAGGCTCGCCCGCCGGACGAGAACGTCGACGAGGTAGATGCCGCCCGGCCCGCGTTGCCGCTTGCTCCCGGGGACGTGCACGAGCGGCGCGACGGCCCGCGCACGGTCGGGGAGGAAGATGTAGTCGTTCGACGGAACGAGCCAGAGCACCGCGGCGGCGATGACGAGCAGCGCTCCGCCGGCGAGCAGCAGGCGCACGGGTGTGAGAAACCGCCGCATGTATCTCAGAGTACGACGCTAGAACTCGTTACCGGTTGATGCGCAAGGCCTCAATCGGAAACGAGTTCTCACAGGAGGCCGCGAGTCAGGCCACCGTCGACCGGGATGACGGCGCCGGTGAGGTAGGCAGCCTGATCCGACGCGAGGAAGCAGACGACGTCGCCGACCTCGCGGGGCTCGCCGAGCCGGCGAAGCGGGATCGGCTTCAGGTCTGCCGGCGTCGGCCCGTCCGGGTAGACCTCGGCGAGGCGCTCTGTGTCGATGCGGCCGGGGGCAATCGAGTTGACGGTGATGCCGTCCGGCCCGATCTCGCGTGCGAGGGTCTTGGCCCACCCGATGACGCCGGGCCGGACAGTGTTCGAAAGCACGAGGTTGTCGACCGGCTCGCGCACCGTGCTCGACGTGATGTTGATCACCCGTCCGCGCCCGCTTGCACGCAGGTGGGGGAGGCAGCGGCTCGTGAGGCGGATCACCGAGAGCAGGAGCAACTCCACCGCCGCGACGACGGCGTCGTCGTCGAGGTCGAGCGCCACCGTTCGCGGCGGCCCGCCGCTGTTGTTGACGACCACGTCCACACCGCCGAACGCCTCGACCGTCTCGTCCACGAGACGGTCGAGATCGGCCTCCACGCTGACGTCGCCGACGACGGCCAGCCCTCCGACCCTCGCGGCCTCGCGCTCGAGCGGCTCGCGCCCGCGCGCGAACATGACCACGTTGGCACCCTCGGCCGCGAGCGCTTCGGCGGAGGCGAGGCCGATGCCGGCCGAGGCCCCGCAGACGATCGCCGTCCGGCCGGCGAGCCCGTAGTCCGGCACTACGTCGTCAGCACGCCGACGACCTCGCGTACCGCGGCGGCCGAGACGTGGAGGGCACTGTGTTCGTCCTCGGTGAGCTCGAGCTCGATGATCTCCTCGACTCCGCCCGCGCCGAGCTTGACCGGAACGCCCATGTACAGACCGTCGATTCCGTGCTCGCCTTCGAGGTAGGCGGTGCACTGGAAGATGCGTTTCTCGTCCAGCATCACGGAGTCGACCATTGCCGCGACGGCAGCGCCGGGCGCATACCAGGCTGACGTCCCGAGCAGCTGCACAACCTCGCCGCCGCCCTTGGCCGTCCGCTCGACCATCTCCGCGATCCGGTCGGGCGCGACGAGCAACGGCAGCGGAACGCCGCCGACCGTCGTCGCGGACACCACAGGAACCATCTGGTCGCCGTGGCCGCCCAGGACGACCGCGTTCACGTCCTTGATCGACGAGTTGGTCTCCCACGCGATGAACGTCGAGAAGCGCGCCGCGTCGAGAATTCCGGCCTGACCGAAGACGCGCTCCCTCGGGTGCCCAGAGACGTTCTTCGCCACGTGGGCCATGGCATCCAGCGGGTTCGAGACGACCATGAGGATGCCGTCCGGTGATTGCTCGACAGCCTGCTCCGTCACCGAGGCGACGATCCGCTCGTTCGTCTGCACCAGGTCGTCGCGGCTCTGGCCGGGCTTCCGCGGGACGCCGGCGGTGATTACGACAACGGCCGAGTCGGCCGTCTCGTCGTAGCTGTTCGTCCCCGTGACCCGCGGCTCGTACCCGAGAACGGCGCCGGCCTGGTTGATGTCGAGCGCCTTGCCCTGGGGCAGCCCCTCGACGATGTCGACGAGGACGACGTCTGCGTAGTCGCGCCTGGCAAGCTCCTGCGCGACTGTCGCGCCGACATTGCCGGCGCCGACGACGGTCACCTTCTGGCGCTCGCTCACACGGGCACCGCGAGCTTGTCGATGATCGCGTCCGCGACCTCGCTGGTGCCGACGGCCGTCGGATCGTCGCGCGTCGGCTTCATGTCGTACGTCACGCTCCGGCCCTCGGCGATCACCGCCGCGATGGCGCCCTCCAGGCTGTTGGCTGCGGAGCGCTCGCCGAGGTGCTGCAGCATCATCACGCCGGAGAGCATCATCGCCATCGGGTTGACCTTGTTCTGGCCGGTGTACTTCGGCGCGGAACCGTGCGTCGGCTCGAAGACCGCGGCATGCGTCCCGAAGTTCGCGCCAGGGGCCAGGCCGAGCCCGCCGACCAAACCGGCGGCCAGGTCGGACACGATGTCGCCGTAGAGATTCGGGAGCACGAGCACGTCGTACTCCTCGGGGCGCTGGACGAGCTGCATGCAGAGGTTGTCCACGATCCGGTCCTCGAATTCGATGTCCAGGTTCTCCTCGGCGACGTCACGGGCGACGCGAAGGTAGAGCCCGTCCGAGAACTTCATGATGTTCGCCTTGTGGACTGCGGTCACCTTCCGGCGGTCGTTCTTGCGCGCGTAGTCGAAGGCGAACTGGACGATCCGCCGTGTCCCCTCGACACTGATCGGCTTCACCGAGATCCCCGCGTCCTCGCGAACGTGAGCGCCCCGATCGCGCAGCCAGGCAATCAGGTCGAGCGCGTGCTGCGAGCCTTCCTCGAATTCGATGCCGGCGTACAGATCCTCGGTCGCCTCGCGAACGACGACGAGGTCGACGTCCTCGTAGCGCGATCGGACGCCGCGGTAGCTCTTGCACGGGCGCACCTGGCCGTAGAGGTCGAGCGTCTTCCGCAGCGTGACGTTGACGGAGCGGAACCCCGTCCCCACGGGGGTGGTGATCGGCCCCTTGAGCGCAACCCCGTTCTGCCTGATCGAGGCGAGAACGTGCTCGGGCAGCGGGTTGCCGCCCTGTTGGTCCATGACGTCCGCGCCAGCCTCCTGGACGTCCCAGTCGAACTCGACCCCGGTCGCCTCGAGCACCCGGCGCGTGGCCTCGGTGATCTCGGGGCCGGTGCCGTCGCCTGGGATGAGGGTTACTCGATGCGCCATGCGGCCCGGGATGTTAGCTACGGAGGCATATCGCCCCCGCCGCTACCGGGGCGGGGATCGGCCGGCCGTCGATAGGCTTGGCGGCAGATGAGCGCATTCAAGCCAGGCCTGGAGGGCATCGTCGCGGTCGAGACCGAGATCGCGGAGCCGGACCGCGAGGGCGGGACGCTCCGGTACCGCGGAATCGACATCGAGGACCTCGTTGGGCACTACCCGTACGAGCGCGTTTGGGGGCTCCTCGTGGACAACGATCTCGACTCCGCGATGCCGGATCCCGAGCCGTACGACCCGGTTCAGCTGACGGGCAACGCACCATCCGACCTCCAGGCCGAGACGGCGCGATTCTCTGCCGTCTGGAAGCTCGGCAAGCTGAACGAGATCTCCGACGAGCAGGCGCGAGAAGACCTGGGCCGGATCTCGGCGCAGATGATGGGCATCGTCGCGCGGTCGGCGCGGATTGCGGACGGCCATCGGGACGACATTCCCATGGAGGTCGTCGCGCAGGGGAAGACGGCCGCCGAGAAGTTCCTGCTCCAGTGGCGCGGCGAGGCCGACCCCAAGGCCGTGAAGGCGATCGATACCTACTGGATCTGCACGGGTGAGCACGGCCTCAACGCCTCGACCTTCGCCGCCCGGATCGTCGCCTCCACGGGCGCCGATTGCGGCGCGGCGCTTTCGTCGGCCGTTGGCGCCCTCTCGGGGCCGTTGCACGGCGGCGCACCCGCATACGTCAAGCCGATGCTGCAGGAGGTTGAGGCGACGGGAGACCCCGAGCAGTGGGTCAATGACACCCTCGACGCCGGCAAGCGGATCATGGGCTTCGGGCACCGCATCTACCGCGCCGAGGACCCGCGCTCGCGGATCCTCAAGGAGACGGCGCGGGAACTCGGATCGCCGCAGATCCAGATCGCGGAGCGCCTCGAAGAGGCCGCGCTCGCCGAACTCGAGCGGCGGAAGCCCGACCGGCCGCTGAAGACGAACGTCGAGTACTACTCGGCCCTCGTGCTCGACGTCGCCGGTGTTCCGCCGCGGCTCGCGCCGGCGATGTTCGCGTGCTCGCGCGTGGCGGGCTGGTCTGCGCACATCCTCGAGCAGAAGCGCACGGGCCGGCTGTTCCGGCCCTCGGCCCGCTACGTCGGCCCGGCTCCCCGCAGCCTCGCCGCGGTCAGTTGACCCTCGCCGAAGCCGCCGCTCAGGCGGACGAGCTGGCGCAACGCGGGGCCGAGCGGGAGCTCGCCCAGCTTCGGGCACAGTGGGACGAGGAGATCGAGGCCGCGGCCCGCAGCGCGAGCTACCAGGAGCGCGCCGTCGCGTACCGCGCGATCGGCCAGTTCCGCTTTCGTCAGAAGCTCGAGCTGCTCCGGCGCGGCCTCGAGGACGAGAGTCCTGCCTGTCGCGGATCGGCGCTGATCTCACTCGAGCTCCTCTCGCGTGACAGCCCGGGGCCAGTGAACGCCGTTCGGCCGCTGCTCCACGCGCTCCTGAACGCCGATCCGAACCCGGCCGTCCGGCGGCTTGCGATCGTCTGCCTGCGCAACGGCTCGCCGCAGCGCGACACGATCGTGCTGCTCAACGGCATTGCCGACGACGACGACCAGGATGCGCAGCTCCGCGCAACAGCCAGACGTGTGGCGGCGGGTTTGCGGAAGAAGGCCGGCGCGCGAAGGTAATGGGGGAAATGGGGTTTCCCCCATTGACCCCCTCCCAGACCCATTAGCAGACGCGCGGGACGCGCGTCTACTGCTTAAGAAGGGAGCTCGTGGGGGAAACCTGGTTTCCCCCCACGGCTAATGGCAGCCGCAGGTTCGGCTTCGGAACAACCGGCCACACGCGGCGCAGCGGCGGGGGCTGCGGCGCCACTCGAGTGTGCTCTTGCGAAGTCCGAGGAACACCATCATCACGGCGATGCCGGTCGTCGTGAACAGTGCCGTGGCGTGAGGGTCAAGACTCTCCACCGCGGGGATCTTGTCCCCGCTCGTTTCTCGAAGAAACCTGGGATCCCGTCGAGCGGCGACGCGCGTGCGGATGCGCCTGGAAGTACGCCTCGCGACGCCTTCGGTCGCTGACGTGCGTGTAGAGCTCGGTCGTGGAGAGATCCGCGTGCCCGAGCAGCTCCTGGACGGAGCGGAGATCGGCGCCTCCTTCCAGCAGGTGCGTGGCGAAGGAGTGCCGGAGGAGATGAGGGTGGACCCGAGGCGGCTCCAGGCCCGCCCGCGCGGCCAGGCGCCGGAGGATCAGGAACGCACCGGCCCGTGTGAGCGGCCCGCCCTGTGCGTTCAGGAAGAGCTCCGGACGCCGGCGCCGGTCGAGGAACGGCCGTCCTCGCGCCAGGTACCGGCGAAGCGCCTCGGCCGACGGCCGTCCGAGCGGGACTACGCGCTCCTTGCCGCCCTTTCCGATGCAACGAACGAAGCGGCCTTCGAGATCGACGGCGGTACGGTCCAGCCCGACCGCCTCGCTGACACGCAGGCCTCCGCCGTAGAGGAGTTCGGCGAGCGCCCGATCGCGGAGCGAGCGTGGATCGGTTCCGGAGGCCGCCTCCACGAGGCGTTCGGCTTCGGCGGGTGACAGCGTTCGCGGCAGATGCCGGACGCGCCGCGGCAGCACCACCGGGCTCGCGGGGTTGTCGCTGCGCGCGCCGATGAGCACGAGGTGGCGAAAGAGTGCCCGCACCGACGCGATTCGCCGCGCGATCGTCGCCGGCGAGCGGCCCGCCGCTCGGAGCTCGGCGAGATACCGCTCGAGCTCCTCGGTCGTGACCGTGGCAGGCGAGCGGCCGAGCCAGGTCCCGAGCGCGCCCAGATCGCGACGATAGGCGTCGACCGTTCGGGGTGAGCGCTGCGCCGCAAGCAACGTCAGGAACCCCTCCACCTCCGGATCGTCCGGCGGGCGCATGGGGAGTCCACATTCGCGGTGGGGAGCCGGTTGCCTGCTCGCGGGGGGCTTACACCCGCCGGAACGAGATGACGCACGGATGCGCCGCCTGGACCCGGATCGTCGCCACGAGCTTCCGCCCCGGGGCGAGGCGGAACGCGCGACCGCAACGGTCGGTCGGCGGATCGAGCACCGAGCAGTTGCCGTCACATGGACGCACCCAGCTACGCACGCGGAAGGGACCAGTCCCGAGCAAAAGCGTGACACGCTTATCGATCCCCTTTGTCACGAGCACCCGGCCGTGGCGGTCGGAGACGGAGGCGTACGTCAGCGCGCCCTCGACGTAGAGGCCGCCGCTCGTGACGATCTTCGTGCGGATCACGAGCTCCGATGGCGGTTGCGAGCGGGTCGCGCCAGACGGCGTAACGAGCCCGGCCGCTGCGACGAGCGCAATAGGACGATCAGAATTCTTCGCATCAAGACACGTACGGCGCCGCGCGCGCGATCGTCACACACGAGCAGCTTACGCGCGCGGGTGCGCGCGGTCATACGCCTGCCGCAGACGCCGGGCATCGACGTGGCTGTAGACCTGTGTCGTCGACAGCGAGCTGTGGCCGAGGAGCTCCTGGATCGTGCGGAGGTCCGCGCCCCCCTCGAGCAGGTGCGTGGCGAAGGCGTGGCGCAGCCGGTGGGGTTGCGGGAAGAGCCGCCGGAGGGCGCTCGTATCGAGACGGTTCCCGCGGACGGAGGTGAACAACGCAGCCTGCTGTCCCTGCACGAGCGACGGACGGGCCTCTCGCAAGTACTTACCGAGCCAGTACGCGGCCTCCTCGCCGAGCGGCACAACGCGCTCCTTGCCTCCCTTCCCGCGCACGTGCACGGTCTCCTGCTCGAAGTCGACATCGCCGACGTCGAGCTGGACGAGCTCACGGCTACGGAGCCCTGCCGAGTAGAGGAGCTCGGCCAGCGCGCGGTTCCGGAGCGTGAGCGGCGAGTCGGTCGGGAAGCGCTCGAGCGCTGCCTCGACCTCGCCCTGCTTCGGCACGTCGGGGAGGCGGCGTGGCCGCCTGGGCGCGAGCGAGAGGTCCGGCACCCGGCCGGGACCAAGGCTGATTCGGAGGAACGATCGGACGGCGGCGAGCTTGCGCGCGACCGTTGCCGGGGCGAGCCGCCTCGGGTTCCTGCCCGGCCGGGAGCCTCCGAGCTCTGCCGCGTAGTCGGTGAGTACGCGCACGTCGACATCCTCGAGGGCGGTGTCGCGAGCCACGAGCCACGACGTGAACTCCTCGACGTCGACGCGGTAGGCCCGCCGCGTCGCGTCGGAGAGCCCGGGGCTGTCGAGGAAGCGGCGGAGCGACGTACGAGCGTCCACGTCGTGGAGTTTCGCCGCTGATCCGCCCGGGCCTGCCCCGCGCTTACAGCTTTCGCGAGAACCAGTCGAGGATGATCTCGAAGCGCTGCGCGCGGTGCACAGGCGAGCCGCTGCGGCTGAGCTCGTGCCCCTCGCCGTGCGGGAAGCGCACGAACTCGACGTCGCGCTTCAGCAGCCGGAGGGTCGTGAAGAGCTGCTCCGCCTGCTCGATGGGGCAGCGGAGGTCGTCTTCCGAGTGGAGGATCAGCAGCGGCGTCGTCATCGCCTCGGCGTACGTCGCGGGCGAGAGACGAAGATACGTCTCCAGGTCCTCCCAGACGAACGAGCCGAAGTAGCCCTTGAACGTGAACCCCTGGTCGCTCGACCCGTGAAAGGAGACCAGGTGGTTGACCGCGCGTTCGGACACCGCGGCGCGAAAGCGGTTGGTGTGGCCGACGATCCAGGACGTCATGTAGCCGCCGTAGGAGCCGCCGAGAACGCCGAGCCGATCCGGGTCGCAGAAGTCGAAGCGGCGGAGCGCCTCGTCGGTCACCGCCATGAGGTCCTCGTAGTCCACCGACCCCCAGCCCTCACGGCCCCGGATCGCGCGGCCCCACTCCTCCGTCGAGCCGGAGGCGCCCCGCGGGTTCGAGTAGACGACGACGTAGCCGGCCGCCACGTAGACCTGGAACTCGTCGAAGAAGTGGTTCCCGTACTGCGTGAAGGGGCCGCCGTGGATGTCGAGGAGGACCGGGTACCGCTTCCCGGCTTCGAACCCGACGGGCCGCATGATCCACGCGTCCACCTCGGTTCCGTCCGGCGACGTGGCCGTGAAGGCCTCGGGCTCGACGAGCTCGCGACCGCGCCTGAACGTCCCGCCAACCGAGGTCAGGCGCTCATCGCCGCGGTAGAGCTCCGTAAGTTCGGTCGGCGTCGAGACGGTGTGGACCAGCACGCCGGCGGCGGCATCCCAGCCGATCACCTCGAGGTCGCCGCCCACGATGACCTCGGGCGGCACCGAGCCGTCGCCGGGCACGCGGTAGAGCGGCCAGTTGCCGTGGTCTTCGGCCGTAAAGACGAGCGAGTCGCCATCCCACGCCGGACCGCGCGGTGGTGGGTAGGCGCTGCAGTTACGGTCGAGTGCCCCGGTGATGATCTGCGGCTCCCCGCCCGCGGCCGGAACCACGGCGATCTGCGCGTGGCGCGGGTCGTCGTAGATGCCGGGCGTGTAGCGGAAGGCGACCCGGGAGGCGTCGGGTGACCAGGCGGGGACGTCGCAGTAACCGTTCGCCGTCGTCAGGTGCTCGGGCTCGCCGCCGTCGGGCCCGACGACATAGAGGTCAGAGGAGATCCTGAGATCCCAATCCTCGTCGCGCGAGGAGACGAATACGATCCGCGTGCCGTCGGGCGACCAGGCGGGCGCGCCGTCCTCGTAGTCGCCGGACGTGAGCTGCGCCGGCCGCGCCGAGGCGTCGGCGGGCACGACGAAGAGGTGCGACCGGCGGTCGCCCGTCCACCCCTCGTTGTCGAGCCTGAACTGGATGCGAGTGAAGTGGTGCGGACGCCGGCCGCCCTCGTCCTGCTCCTGATAGATCTCGTCCGGCACGCGCGCTGCGAACACGAGTCGGTCACCTGCGGGTGACCAGTCGGGAGACCGGACGTCCTCGGGCAGGTCGGTGAGGCGGAGCGGCTCGCCGCCCGCGGCCGCGACGACGTACAGCTGCCGCGATCCGCCCGCGCGATCCGAGACGAACGCGAGACGGTGGCCGTCCGGCGACCAGCGGGGCTGGTTGTCGATGCCCTCGCCCGATGTGAGGTTTCTCGGTGGCTGCGAGCCGTCGGCCGGCCCGACGAAGATCGTGCTCAGGTACCGGTTCCGGTCACGGTCGAGCGTCGTCACGCAGTACGCGACGAGAACCCCGTCCGGCGACAGCCTCGGGTCCGACACCCAGGCGAGCTCGAAGACGTCGTCGGGCGTCATCCCGGCCACGATGCGTAGGATATGAAGGTTGCGCCGGCGAAGAACCTTCGTCGGCCGCGTCCCTTTCGGGTTCCGACGACAGGGGAGACTCCGATATGGCGATCACCGAGCAGCAAGACGCTGACCTGGGAGACGACGGCCTCGACCCGACCGGCGAGGTCTTCTGGCACCCGACGACCGCTCAGCTGTACGTGCACGCGCTCCGTCGCGGCGACGCAGTGCTCGCCGAGGGCGGGCCGCTCGTCGTGGACACCGGTGTGCATACCGGGCGGTCGCCCAAGGACAAGTTCATCGTCAGGGAGCCGGGCTCCGAGGATCGCATCTGGTGGTGCGAGGTCAACCAGCCGATCACCGAGAATCGGTTCGAGGCGTTGCGGGAGAAGATCGTCCGCTACCTCGACGGGCAGGATCTGTACGTCGTCGACGCCTTTGCCGGTGCGGATCCGGAGCACCGTCTCTCGCTGCGCGTGATCACGTACAGCCCCTGGCACGCGCTGTTCGCGAAGACGCTCTTCGTCGACCCGACCGACGACGAGCTCGCGGACTTCGAGCCCGAGGCGCTGATCCTCCACGCCCCGGCGGTCGAGGCCGATCCGGCGATTGACGGGACGCGGAGCCCTACCTTCGTCGTCTGGCACCCGAGCCGCGCCGAGGTGCTGATCGGCGGCACGTACTACGCGGGTGAGATCAAGAAGTCGATCTTCACGCTCATGAACGACCGGCTCCCGCTCGAGGCCGTCTTCCCCATGCATTGCTCGGCGAACGTCGACGAGCGCGGCCGGGTCGCGCTCTTCTTCGGCCTGTCCGGGACAGGGAAGACCACGCTGTCGGCGGATCCCGAGCGGCGTCTGATCGGCGACGACGAGCACGGCTGGAGCGAGAGCGGGATCTTCAACCTCGAGGGCGGGTGCTACGCGAAGGTGATCCGGCTCTCCGAGGACGCGGAGCCGCAGATCTACGCGACGACGCGCGCCTTCGGCACGGTGCTCGAGAACGTGGTCGTCGACGAGCGCGGCGTCCTCGACCTCGACGATGCGTCAAAGACGGAGAACACCCGCGGCGCCTACAAGCTCGAGCAGATCGCGAACGCCCTTCCGGAAAAGCGCGCCGGGCACCCCTCCGCGATCGTCATGCTCACCGCCGACGCGTTCGGGATCCTGCCTCCGATCGCGCGCCTGACCCGCGAGCAGGCGATGTTCTACTTCCTCGCCGGCTACACGGCGAAGGTCGCTGGCACCGAGATCGGCGTCACCGAGCCGCAAGCCACCTTCTCCGCCTGCTTCGGCGCCCCGTTCCTGCCGCTCGCGCCGACCATGTACGCACGCATGCTGGGCGAGAAGCTCGACGCGCACCCCGACGTGACCGTCTGGCTCGTCAACACCGGCTGGACCGGCGGCCCGTTCGGCGAGGGCCACCGGATGCCGATCGACGCCACGCGCGCGATCCTGCGCGCTGCGCTCGACGAGCGGCTCGACGACGCCGAGTACCGCGTCGATCCCGTCTTCGGCTTCGAGGTCCCGGTATCGGTGCCGGGCGTCGAGCCGGCGCTGCTCAACCCCCGCTTGACGTGGAGCGATCCCGACCGCTATGACCGGAAGGCGCGGGAGCTGGCGCGGATGTTCCGCGACACGCTCGACAAGTGGGACGGGGTCGGGGAGCTCGCTTCGGCCGGGCCCCGCGTCTAGCGCGTCCGTCCGAGCCGCGTCCGTTCCAGCGTCTTGCGCGGGGCCACCGAATCCCGTCGCCAGCGGCTGGGGCGCCGCGAGCCGACCGCTTTTGTGTAGCGTCAATTAGTGGTGGAAGCGAAGCACGACGTCCTGGTTGTGGGCGCCGGCTGCGCGGGGATGCGCGCGGCGATCGAGGCGTTCGACGCCGGGGCGGATGTGGCGATCATCTCGAAGATCCATCCAGTCCGCAGCCACTCCGGGGCGGCCGAGGGAGGCATCAACGCGGCGCTCGGAAACGCCTCCGACGACAGCCCCGAGAAGCACGCGTTCGACACGGTGAAGGGCTCCGACTACCTCGGCGACCAGGACGCGATCGAGATCCTCTGCAACGAGGCGCCCGGCGACGTCTACCAGCTCGAGCGCTGGGGCGCGGTGTTCTCACGCACCGACGAAGGCACGATCGCCCAGCGCCCGTTCGGCGCGGCCGGCGCGCCGCGCACCGCGTACGCCGCCGACATCACGGGTCACGTGCTCATCCAGGTGCTCTACGAGCAGATCATGAAGCGCGACATCCGCGTCTACGAGGAGTACTTCGCCTGGAAGCTCGTCGTCGACGACGATCGCTGCCAGGGCGTGATCGCGTGGAACATCCTTCACGGGGGCGTCGCCGCGATCGGCGCCAAGACGACCATCGTCTGCACCGGCGGCGCCGGGCGGCTCTACGTCGGCACGACCAATGCGTACGCCTGCACCGGTGACGGCATGGCGCTGGCCCTTCGCGCCGGAGTTGCCCTCGAGGACATGGAGATGATGCAGTTCCACCCGACGACGCTGTCGCCAACGGGTGTGCTGATCACGGAGGGCACCCGCGGTGAGGGCGCGTACCTGCTCAACTCGGAGGGGGACCGGTTCCTGAAGCGCTACGCGCCGAACGCCATGGAGCTTGCGAGCCGCGACGTGATCTCGCGCGCCGAGCAGACGGAAATCGACGAGGGGCGCGGCGTCGACGGCAACGTTCTGCTCGACCTCCGGCACCTCGGCGCCGAGAAGATCCTCGAGCGCCTGCACGGGACGCGCGAGCTGGCGATGGTCTTCGCCGGCGTCGACCCGATCGACCAGCCGATACCCGTGCGACCGGGAGCCCACTACCACATGGGCGGCGTCGACACGGACGTGTGGGGCCGCACGTCGCTCGAGGCCCTCTACGCGGCCGGCGAGTGCGCATGCGTGTCGGTTCACGGTGCCAACCGGCTCGGCGGCAACGCGCTCATGGAGACGATCACCTTCGGCAAGCGCGCCGGTGCGCATGCCGCCGAGTGGGCGCTCACGCATACGACGGTGACCGTCCCGGAATCGGCGCAGGCGGACGCCGAACGCGAGGTGAAGACGCTGCTCGATCGCACGGAGGGCGAGCGCCCCTGGGCGATCCGCGACTCGCTGGCGCAAACGATGCACGAGAACTTCGGCGTCTTCCGGCGGGAGGATGAGATGCAGCGCCAGGGAGAGATCATCGCGGCGTTGCAGGACCGCTACGCGCACGTCGTCGTGGACGACAAGGGCGACGTGTTCAACAACGACCTCACACAGGCACTCGAGCTCGGCTTCCTGCTTGAGCTTGCCGAGTGCATGGTGATGGCCGGCCTCGCGCGCAAGGAGAGCCGCGGCGCCCACGCGCGGCCGTACGACTACCCGGAGCGCGACGACGAGGAGTACCTCAAGCACACGATCGTTCGTCGCACCGACAGTGGCCTCATGCTCGACTGGAAGCCCGTCGACATCACCAAGTGGCAGCCGATGGAGAGGACGTACTAACGCGATGACCGAAGCCGCCGTCCACACTGAGTACGCGACGATGGACGTCGCATTGAAGATCTGGCGCTACGACTCGTCGACCGGCGAGCGCTCGCTCGAGACCTACGAGGTGGAGGCGCCGGAGTGGGTGACACTCCTGGACGTGCTCGACATCGTCAAGGACCGCGTCGACGGCACGCTCGCCTATCGGAAGAGCTGCCGCATGATGATCTGCGGCTCGTGCGGGATGCGGATGGACGGCGCGGCCGTGCTTGCCTGCCGCACGCGCATGGCGCCGCTCGTCGAGCGCGGACACGTCCCCGTGATCTCGGCGATGGGCAACCTGCCGATCATCAAGGACCTCGTCGTGGACATGGGGCCGTTCTGGGGCAAGATCCGCGCGGTCACTCCCTGGCTCGACACGGGCTACGCGCCGCTGCCGGACCGCGAGCACATGGTCGAGCAGGAGGACGTGACCCCGATTCACAAGGAGGCGCTCTGCATCATGTGCGGCTGCTGCGTCTCCGAGTGCAACTCGATGGAGGCCGACCCTGACTTCCTGGGGCCGGCAGCGCTCGCGAAGGGCTTCCGGTTCGTCGGCGACCCTCGCGACCACGCCGACGTCGATCGCCTGAACAACCTCAACGACGAGCACGGGATCTGGGACTGCACTCGGTGCTACTTCTGCAACGAGCGGTGCCCGAAGGGCGTTGATCCGCGTGACGCGATCGCGAAGCTCGGCGCCGAGTCGGTCAAGCAGGGGATCGACCACGATATGGGCGCGAAGCACGCGAAATGGTTCGTCAAGTCGGCGGAGACGACCGGCTGGCTGCGTGAGACCGAGCTGGTGCCGAAGACTCAGGGCATCGTCGCGTCCATCAAGCAAATGAAGTTCGCGATGAACCTCGCGCGCCACGGCAAGGTGCCGCTGCCGTTTCCGCCGCATGTCGCCGACCGCGTCGACGAGTCGCGGGCGCTCCGGAAGATCACCCAGCTACAGGATCGGCAGGGCGCGCTCGGACACGTCCAGGGAGAGCGCGCGCTCGCGCGGATCGAGCACACCGACCCCGGCGGCGCCCGGCGCGACGCTCCCGAGGTCACACTGGGCGAGACGCCCCCGCCGGCGGAGGGCTGAGCATGAGGACGCTGGCCTACTACCGCGGCTGCCTGGCGTCGCTGTCCGCAAAGGAGCTCGCGACCTCCACGGAGGCGCTCGCGCCCCAGCTCGGGTTCGACCTGATCGAGCTGGAGTCGGTGACCTGTTGCGGCGCCGGAGACATCCACGAGGCGGAGCCCGACTACTACCTCCACCTGAACGCCCGCATCCTGGCGTACGCCGAGGCGACCGGGTCCGACACGCTGATGACGATCTGCAACGTCTGCACGCTCAACCTGCGTCAGGCGAACTGGGAGCTGAAGAACGACGAGGAGCTCCTCGCGCGCGTGAACACGAATCTGGAGTCGGTCGGCGTCCCGTCGTACAGCGGTGGGATCGACGTGAAGCACCTCCTCTGGCTCATCGCCGAGGGCGACGGCTACGACCGCCTGAAGGAGGTCGCGCACAAGGGATTGAAGGGCCTCCGCGTGGCGCCGTTCTACGGCTGCCAGATCCTCCGGCCTTCGAAGCTCCTCGGCTTCGAGGATCCGGATCGTCCCTGGACGCTGGAGGCGATCATCGAGGCATGCGGCGGGGAGGCAGTCGACTATCCCGCGAAGATCAAGTGCTGCGGCTTCCCGATCATCCAGGCGCGCGAGGAGGTTGCGCTCGGCGAGCTTCTGCAGCCGATCCAGCAGGCGACCGAGGCCGGCGCGGATGCGATCGTGACCCCTTGCCCGCTGTGCCACCTGTCGCTCGACGCCTGGCAGTCGAAGCTCGAGGCCTCGACGGGCCGGCGGTTCAAGATGCCGATCCTGCACCTGTCCCAGCTGATCGGCGTCGCCGCGGGCCTCGAGGAGTCGGAGCTGAACTTCAAGCGCCATGTCGTCTCGGTGAAGCCGGTCGTCGAGCGGCTCGCTGTCTGAAGCCGCGACCAGACCGCAAGTTCCGGCACTGCGAGGCATCTGATGGCCCGGGGGGTCACCATGTGCTGGCGCGGTGAAATTCGGGGCTCACCGCGCCGCACACCACCCTGGTGGGTCGTCGGCGCGCTCGCGGCGGCCGGCGGCGCAGTGCTCGCCTGGGGCCACTTCGAGGCCGGCTGGGTGCGGCTACGAACGCTGCGCGTGCCGTTGCCGGGGCTCCCGGAGGAGCTGATCGGACTGCGGATCGTCCACCTCTCGGACTTCCACCTCGGGTTCCCGAGTCGCGCCTCCCGCGCGATCGAGCAGGCGGTCGCGTGGACGGTTGGGCGAGATCCCGATTTCGTGCTCGTGTCTGGCGATCTGCTCTCCCGCCCGCGCGGAGAAGCGGAGCTCCGCCGGCACCTCCAGCGCCTGCCGCGCTGCTATGCGGTGCTCGGCAACCACGACTTCGCCTCGTCCCGCGACCCGTTCTCGAAACCCGCCGCGCTCCGCGACCTCTCTCCCGCGGTGCTGCTGGAGGACGCGGCCGTGACGATCGAGTTGCGCGGTCGCCGCGTGCAGATCGTCGGCGTCGACCCGAGGTCGTACCGCCTCGGCGTGTCGCGGCCCCACCGGCGCAGCGACCCCGGCGCCGATCTCCGCATCCTGCTCTGCCACTTCCCGAGCGTGATCGATCGCCTGCCGGCCGGCGCCTTCGACCTCGTCCTCGCGGGCCACCTCCACGCCGGCCAGATCAACGTGCCGCGGCCGGGGGGAAAGATTCGGCTGGCGCACATGCGCTGGCGCTACGCCGAAGGCCTCTACCGCCGCCCCGGCGGGACGCTGCATCTTTCCCCGGGACTCGGAACGACGTTCCTCCCGTTCCGGCTCTTCGCACGGCCCGAGGCGACCGAGTTGATCCTCGTTCGCGCGGAGTAGGCTGACACTCGTGCGGCTCGTGTTCGCATCGGTCTTGCTCGCAGCGATCGCGGCGCCGAACGCATCGGCGGCTCGCTTCGCGGTCGCGCTCACAGGCGATCTCCGCGCCTCCTGGCGTGAGCATGTGACGTACGTCGACGGCGGCTGCACGTTCACGACCGACGACGTCGGGGGCAGCGCCATGCTGGCGTTCACGGGGAAACGATCCGCCGTTGTGTCGGTCACGCGATCGGCCGGATTCCGCGTCCGCGGCTCGTCGCTCGCGACGCTGACGGGCCCGCTCTGGCGGGCGACGGCGAGCGGCACGGCCACCTCGCAAGCTTGCGGAAGAAGCATTCACTGGGACGCAGGGCCGCCGACGGAACGCTCCTTCGCAGGCGCTGTGAGTCTGAAGCGTCCTGGCCGAGGACAGCTTGCGTTGGCGTTCGTGCAGCGGCCTGACGCGGCGGCCTGGGGGCCGCCCGAGATCGGCACGGCGGCGATCCCGCCCCTGGATCGCGCCCTTGGACATGTCGACCAGCGCAGGTTCTTCGACCGTCGGGTAAAGCGAATCGTCGTTCGCGCCCAGTACAGCGACGACCTGCCGATCGTCGGCGATATCTCCGGTTCGGTCCGGCGCGGCGTCGACTGGAAACTGATCTTCCGCCGGCTCGGCCGCTGATGCGGCCGCACGTCACCGGCCTCACCGGGGCGACGCTCGAGACGGCACCGACCGTCTGCCGCGGTTGCGTCTGGTGGCAGTCGCGCGGGACGCGCCGGGTGGACAAGGAGCGCTGGATCGACCGGGCCGAGGAGGAGTGGGGCCCGTGGGGCACGGTCTACTACGACGACGACGGCCGCCTGCTCGGCTCGATGCAGTACGGCCCGTCCGAGCTCTTCCCGCGCGCGGAGGAGCTTCCGGCCGGCCCGCCCTCAGACGACGCCGTGCTCGTCACGTGCGCGTATCTCGTCGAGCGCTCGTCCCCGTGGGTGCTCCAGTCGCTCTTCCTCGCGGCGATCGGCGAGGCGAAGGACAAGGGCGCCGGCGCGCTCGAGGCGTTCGCGTACGTCTATCCCGAGGCGGAGCCGGCGTACGAGCGCTTCGTCGTCCACAAGACGATCTTCCCGCGCGATTTCCTTGCCGACTTCGGCTTCCGGCCAGTCCGGGCCGCCGGCCGCGTCGAGCTCGCTCGCCTCGAGCTCGGCGGGCTCCAGCCGGTCGTCGAAGGCCGCCGCGAGAAGGTTCTTCGCGTCGTCAAGGATGCGTTTCAGTCGGCGCCGCCGGTGCCTCAGCGGCCGTGAGGCCGCTCGATGCGAGACGAGGCACGGAGCTAGCGCTGTAGCGACCGCAGCCGACGGGGATCGCAAACGAGGGCTCTAGGCGCGGAAGAGTGGGCGTCCTATGCTGGTCGCGGGGCCCATGACTGAACTGCCTGCGGGAAGGGTGACCTTCCTCTTCACGGACATCGAGGGTTCGACCCGTCTCCTGCACGAGCTCGGCGACCGTTACGTCGATGTCCTGAGAGATCACAGGCGGCTCCTCCGCGAGGTGTTCGGGCACTACAGCGGTCGAGAGGTCGATACATAGGGCGATAGTTTCTTCGTCGCGTTCGGCGACGCAGAAGACGCCGTCCGCGCCGCCGAGGCCGCCCAGCATGCGCTCGCAGCGCATCCGTGGCCGGAGGAAACCGATCTCCGCGTCCGGATGGGCATTCACACCGGAGAGCCGCTGGTTGCGGAGGACCACTACGTCGGCATCGACGTCCACCGGGGAGCGCGTATCGCCGCAGCCGCGTACGGCGGGCAGGTGCTGATCTCCGCGCGAACTCGGGCCTTGTTGCCAGGAAGACGGCGCCGCCGCGAACGTTCCCCTCCGGGAGTTCGGCGCGTAGCCGCTCAAGGACCTGCCTGAGCCCGAAAGCCTCTTTCAGCTGGTAGTTGACGGCCTGCCTGCCACCTTTCCGCCACCACGCGTCGACGAGAAGGCGCCCGCCGCGGGGGGGAACGCCGCCTACACACCGGACGGCTCGCGTATCGTCGTCGTCTGCGCGGACGGGAACGGCTCGGTATGGCCGGCGACGGTCGGAGCGTGGGAAGATCATGCCTGCCGCGTGGCCTGACGCAACTTCACGCGCGAGGAGTGGTCGCGCTTCGTCACTGGTCGAGGCTATTCGGGGGTCTGCCCCAGCTATCCGGCCGGTTAGAACGGAGCTACCCGCTCGACGCGGGACCACGCACGTACCTCTGACCATCCGACGACGCTGCTCCCGCTCGCGGCCGCCTCGTCGACAATCTGCGCGGTCAGCGCGTCGGGATCGAGCTCACCCGGGGCGACGAGCCCGAGCTCCTCCAGGGACGGCAGCACCGTGCGGACGAGACCCGCCAGCCGGTATGCGGCCTCGTGGCTGTTCGCGCCTGCTCCGATGACGGCCTCCAGTCGGATCGTTGGCGCTGCGAGGCCGGCTGCGGCGAAGATCGAGGGCAGCCTTGCGCCGACCTGGGTGTCCGCGCCGGTCGCCGCGATCGACTGGATGACGAGATCGCAGCACCGGTCCCAGGTCGCGACCGGCGGCACCGAGCGGTAACCGGCCCAGTCGATTTCGTGGAACGCGACGATCCCTCCGGGCCGAACGCACGGGAGCAGGCGGGTCAGAGTCTCCACAGGGTCGCGCTGGAACTCCAGGACGTAGCGGCCGATCAAGGCGTCGAATGACGAGTCGAACGCCGGCTGCGCGAGGTCCAGTTGCTCGAACGACACGTTGTGAACGGAGCGAGCCTCGGCCCGTTCCCGGGCCACGGCGAGCGCGTCCGGAGCTCGGTCGACGCCGACCACCATCCCGTCGCCGCCGACCAGCTCAGCTGCCAGGAAGGCGACGTCTCCTCGCCCGGTCCCGACGTCGAGGACTCGCATCCCCGATGAGACGCCGGCATCGACCAGGAGCTCGCGCGTGATCGGCTCGATCACGACCGCCTGATCTGCGAGCCGCTGCAGCTCGCGCTCCGAGTGCCCGAACACGTACTTCGTAGGCGCCTCCCCTCCCTCCGATCGGTCGGCGCAGGCTACCCTCATTGTCGTGGGAACGCGGCCGCTCGCGATCGCTCTCGTCCTAGCCTCGATGTTGACGCTCTTGACGGTTGCGCTCGTCGCGCGCATTGCCGTCGTTACGGGTTACAACAGCCACGTCTTCCTGGTCTGGAACCTGATGCTCGCCTGGGTTCCGCTCGCCTTCGCGCTCGCGCTGGAGTGGCGGCGACGCCGCGGCCGGGCCGGGGTGGCCTCGCTGATCCTCGGTGCGGGCTGGCTGCTCTTCCTTCCGAACGCGCCCTATCTCGTGACTGACATCGTCCACCTCGGGCACAAGAACCCGGTGCTCGGCATCAGGCTCGACCTCACCACGCTGCTCATGGCGGCCGCCGCGGGCGTGCTGATCGGCTTCCTGTCGCTGGCGCTTGTCCAACGCACGATCAGCGAGCGCCTCGGGCCGCGGCTCGCCTGGGCCCTCGTCGTCGTTGCGCAGGTGCTGACGAGCTTCGGGATCTACCTCGGCCGGATCCTCAGGCTCAACAGCTGGGACGCACTGACGCGGCCGCGCCTCCTGGCGCACGAGACCGTTTCCCGCCTGGCCGATCCGCTCGCGCACCCGCACATGCTCACCGGCATGGCTGCGGTAACGGTCGGACTGCTGATCGCGTACGTCGTGTTCTACCGGGCCGCGATGGCACTCGAGCGCCGCCCGGCCGCCTAGCGCGGATTCAACAGAACCGCGCGGAAGACGATCACGCGGCTGAACGTCAGCCCGTCGATCTGGTAGCCGTAGCATCCGGCCGCGCGGAGGCGGGTCGTCGAGGCGAGAAAACCCCAGCCACGTGCCGAGGTCGCCGATCCCCACCGGGCAATTCTGAGCTCGGTCGGGGGAACCATGGCAAGCCCAAAACGGAGGTGGTGTGTGCCGTCGAGTTGCCGCCCGCGGATCAGCACCGGCCCGCGGTAGCGAGGCGATCGCATCCACGGGACCTTCTGACCAGCCCACTGGCTGCCCGCCAACTCGCTTCCGGGTGGTGGCGGATAGGCGAAAGGCACAACCGCCTCCG
>Ga0075423_10000257_pt1 | contig 40148 bp, 38 predicted proteins | sample SoiMethybrSBSTD2_FD_80114 | JGI IMG/M metagenome (GOLD analysis project Ga0075423, IMG submission 80114) | Bulk soil microbial communities from a Populus tree surrounding site in Tennessee, USA - Soil MetaG P. TD hybrid SBSTD2 | ecosystem: Environmental > Terrestrial > Soil > Tree plantation...
CGGCCCCAAGTTCATCGAGTACCTGCGGGTGAAGGAGTTCGGCCAGCACATCCGCGAGGACGGGCCGCAGGAGCACCACGCCAAGGCCGGCACGCCGACGATGGGCGGCCTGATCGTCTTCGCCTCGATCTGCGTTCCCTACCTCGTCCTCTCCGAGCGCGACGCCCAGAGCCTCGCCGTGTTCGGCGTCGCCCTCGGCTGCGCGGGGCTCGGCTTCGCCGACGACTTCATCAAGATCGTCAAACGCCGCTCGCTCGGCCTTTCCGCCCGCTGGAAGCTCCTCTTCCAGGTATTCCTGGCGCTCGGCCTCTGGTGGGTGGCGCGTCACGAGGTCGGCCTCGAGCCGGTGCTCGAGTTCCGGATCGGCGACGGCAGCGTCGACCTCGGCCCGGTCCTCTACTTCGTACTCGTCTTCCTGGTGATCGCCGGCACCTCCAACGGCGTCAACCTCACCGACGGCCTGGACGGCCTCGCCGCCGGCTCCTGCGCGATCGTCCTGCTCGCCTACACGGCGATCGCCTTCGTCACCAACGAGCAGCAGAACCTGGCCCTGCTCTCCGCCTGCCTGGTCGGCGCCTGCGTCGGCTTCCTCTGGTTCAACGCCTTCCCGGCATCGATATTCATGGGGGACACCGGCTCCCTCGGCCTGGGCGGCGCAATCGGCGCCCTCGCCGTGATGACCCAGACCGAGGTCCTGCTGATCATCATCGGCGGCATCTTCGTAATCGAGGCCCTCTCCGTCGCAGCCCAGGTCTTCGCCTTCAAAACCTTCCGCCGCCGAGTCCTTCTGATGGCCCCCCTCCATCACCACTTCGAGATGATGGCCTGGTCCGAAACAAAGATCATGCTCCGCTTCTGGATCATCGCCGCCGTCTGCTCCGGCATCGGCTTCACCCTCTATCAGCAGTCGATTGGCAGTTAGCCGGGCGGGTAGAAGAGAAGCAGCCATGCAGCAAAAGATCGTTCCGAATTTGTGGTTCGACACCGAGGCTGAGGAGGCGGCGGACTTCTATGTCTCCGTCTTCAGGGACGGGCGGGTCGTCAACGTCACCCGTTACACCGAGGCGGGGCCGCGGGAGGCGGGGATGGTGATGACCGTGGAGTTCGAGCTGAGGGGCCAGCGGTTCGTCGGCATCAACGGCGGTCCTCAGTTCAAGTTCGACGAGGCCGTCTCCCTCCAGATCGACTGCGAGGACCAGGAGGAGGTCGACTACTTCTGGGAGCGGCTGACGGAAGGCGGCGAAGAAAGCCAGTGCGGCTGGCTGAAGGACCGGTTCGGCTTGTCCTGGCAGGTCGTGCCGACCGGGATGGAGGAGCTGTTCGCCGACCCGGATCCGGAGCGCGCCCGGCGCGCGATGGAGGCGATGCTGAAGATGAGAAAACTCGACGTCGCCGAGTTGCGCCGCGCGGCGGACGAGGCCCCGGCAAGCTGACGGGCCGGGGAGCGCGCGTGGCCTGAACAGGTCCGTCGCCCGACGGATCGAAGATATGGGGGATGAGCGTTCCGCCCCCGAAGAAGCATCGTCCGCTTCTGCCTGAGGAGCCGTTCTTGGTGGTGGGGTTGGCTCGGTCGGGGCAGGCTGTGGCGCGGTTGTTGGCTGGGTGGGGGGAGGTTGTGCGGGGGGTCGATTCTGGGCATCCGGAGGGGGCGGCAGGGCTGGAGGCGGTTGGCGTCGAAGTTGTGCTGGATACGGATGGATTGGCTCTTCTGGCAGGGACGCGGACTGTCGTCAAGAGCCCGGGCGTGCCCCGGGAGGCGCCGGTGATCGCTGCGGCGCTGGAGCGTGGAGTGGATGTGGTCGGGGAGCTGGAGTTGGCCTGGCGGGCGATGCCGAATCGCTTCGTCGCGGTAACCGGGACCAACGGGAAGACGACCACGGTTGAGCTGCTTGGGCACCTCTACCGGACCGCCGGCGAGCCGGTCGCCGTCGCCGGCAACGTCGGCACGCCGCTCTCCTCGCTGACCGGTGAGGTCGACCCCGGCGCCACCGTCGTCTGCGAAACCTCCAGCTTCCAGCTCGAGGACACGACCGTCTTCGCCCCCGAGTGCGCCGTCTTCCTCAACTTGGCGCCCGACCACCTCGACCGCCACGCCGGCCTCGACGCCTACCTCGCCGCCAAGCTGCGCATCTTCGCCAACCAGGGGAACGACGACGTCGCTGTCTACAACGCCGACGAGCCGGCGCTGGCCGGCGTCGACCTCGGCGGCTGCGCCCGGCGGATCTCCTTCTGCCATGGGGCGGGGCCCGACTGCGAGGTCTGTCTCTCCGAGGACACCGTCTTCTATGACGGCGAGCCGCTGCTCGCCGTCGACGAGCTGGGGCTGCTCGGCGAGCACAACGTCGCCAACGCGATGGCCGCGGCCACGGCCGCTCTCTCGATGGGGATCGATCGCGACGCAGTGCGAGAGGGGCTGCGCTCCTTCGCTGGTGTCCCGCACCGGCTTGAGCAGGTCGCCGAAGTCGACGGTGTCCGCTTCTTCAACGACTCGAAGGCGACCAACGTCGCCTCGGCGACGGTTGGGCTGCGCGCTTTTGACGGGGACGTCCACGCGATCCTCGGCGGCAGCGAGAAGGGAGAGGACTTCGGGCCGCTCGCCGATCCCGTCCGCGAGCGCTGCGTCGCTTGTTACCTGACCGGCGCCGCGGCCGAGCGCCTCGCCGAGGCGCTGGCGCCAGTTATCGAGGCCGGGGTCGAGTTGCATCGCTGCGCCGACCTTGAAGACGCCGTCCGCCGCGCCGCCGCCGCGGCCCGACCTGGCGAGGTCGTCCTGCTCTCGCCCGCCTGCGCCAGCTTCGACGCCTTCCGCGACTTCGAGGAGCGGGGCGACGGCTTCCGCCAGATCGTCGAGACCCTCCGATGAGCGCCCGCGCCCTCACCCTCGGCCGCCCCGCCCGTCCCCGCAAGGCCGCCAAGAAGACGAAGAAGCGCGCCCGCGCTCTTCCCGCCGAGTACAACATGCTGCTCACCGCGACGCTCTGCCTGCTGGCGCTCGGCGCGGTGATGGTCTTCTCCGCCAGTTCGACGACCAAAGTCCTCAGCGACGGTGGCCTTTCCGACAGCGCCTTCTACCTGAAGCGCACCCTGATGTTCGGCGCTATCGGCCTGGTCATCATGCACCTGGCCGCGCGCCACGGCCTGGCCGCCGTCCGCCGCCTCACCCCGGCGATCCTCGCCGCCACATTCTTCCTGCTGCTCGTGGTGCTCGCGGTCGGCTCCAGCGTCAACGGCGCCAGTCGCTGGATCGGCTCCGGCTTCATCCAGATCCAGCCCTCCGAGCTGGCCAAGGTCGCGCTGATCCTCTACGGCGCCGACCTGCTCGCCTCCCAGCCGAAGCGGGCGCGGACGATGGAGGGGCTGATGCCCTTCCTGATCGTCGTCGGCCTCGCTTGCATGCTGATCGTCGTCGAGCCCGACCTGGGTACGACGATGGTCGTCGCCTTTGCGGTCGGCGCCACCCTCGTTGCGGCCGGCGCCCGCATCCGCGACCTGGCGCTGATCGGCCTCGCGCTGGTCACCCTGGCGCTGCTCCTCACCGTGATCGAGCCGTACCGGATGGCTCGCCTCACCGGCTTCCTCAACCCCGGCGCCGACGCCGCGGGGGCGGGGTTCCAGGCAGCGCAGGCGAAGATCGCGCTCGGCTCCGGCGGGCTCTTCGGCGTCGGCATCGGCAACGGCGTGCAGAAGGCCTTCTACCTGCCCGAGGCCCACACCGACATGATCTCCGCGGTGATCGGCGAGGAGCTGGGTCTGGTCGGCATCGCCGGCGTCGTCGGCCTCTTCGCGATGTTCGGCTACGCCGGCCTGCAGGTCGCGAAAAGAGCGAAGGACAACTACGGCAAGCTGCTCGCCGCCGGCCTCACCTCCCTGATCCTCATCCAGGCGACGATCAACCTCTTCGCGGTGATGGGACTGGCGCCGCTGACCGGCGTGCCGCTGCCCTTCGTCTCCTACGGCAACAGCAGCCTGATGGCGACCCTGTTCGCGGTCGGGCTGATCCTCAACGTGGCGCGGGGAGGAACGGCCGGCGCCGCAAGGTCCAGCCGCCCCCGTGCTGGCAAACTGCGCGTCGTCGAGGGCGGCCGATCGCCCGCGCGCGGAAGGAGCAGAACCAGCGGTGGCAAGAGGGCCCAGAGTCGTAGTGGCAGCGGGGGGAACCGCCGGCCACGTCGTGCCGGCCATGGCGGTCGCCGCCGAGCTTCGCGCTAGCGGCGCCGAGGTCAGCTTCCTCGGTACCCGCGAGCGAGTCGAAGCGGAGCTGGCGCCCGCCGCCGGCTATGAGATCGACTTCGTCAAGGCGCGCGGGATCGACCGTCGCAATCCGCTGCGGGCGGCGCGCGCGGTCGTGGAGGCGACGGGAGCGGTGGGCGCCGCGCGACGCGCGATCCGCGCCCGCGACGCCGACGTGGTGATGGGCGGCGGCGGCTTCGTCGCCGGGCCGGCCGGGTTGGCCGCCACGATGTCGGGAATTCCGCTCGTCCTCACCGAGGCGGATAGCCACCTGGGGCTCGCCAACCGCCTGCTCGCCGGCCGGGCGAAGCGAGTTTGCCTGGCTTTTCCGATTGTGGGGAGGGAGGGGGAGCGCTATCTGGTGACTGGGCGGCCGGTGCCGAGCGCGATTCTCGGCGCCGATCGCGCCGCCGCGCGCGAGCGCTTCGGCGTCGCCGCCGGTGACCGTTGCCTGCTGGTGGTGGGAGGGAGCCAGGGGGCCCGCTCGGTCAACCTCTGCGCGATCGAGGCCTTCGCCGAGCGGCCAGGACGCGACTTCCACGTCGTTCATCTGGCGGGGCGCCGCGACTTCGACGAGCTGGAGGGGCGGCTGGCCGAGGCGCCGCATCGTGATCGCTACACACTGCTCCCCTACGAGGCCGACCTCGGTGACGTGCTTGCCGCTTGCGACCTGGTGTTGAGCCGCTCCGGCGGCTCGATCTTCGAGGTGACCGCGATGGGGAAGCCGGCGATCCTCGTTCCCTACCCACACGCCACCGCCGACCACCAGAGCGCCAACGCCGACTGGATGGTCGACGCGGGTGCGGCCGAGGTCATCCCGGATGAGGAGTTGAGCGCCGAGCGGCTCGCCGCCGAGGTTGGCGACCTATTCGGCGACGAGGAGCGCCTAGATGTAATGGCATCGGCCTCTGCTTCGCTGGCCATGCCCGACGCGGCGAGCCGGGTTGCCGACGAGGTGCTGAAGGCGGCCGGCTCATGAACGCCGCGGCCGCAAAGACCGACTGGTCTTCGCGCCGCCTCCACTTCGTCGGGATCGGCGGTGCCGGGATGAGCGGCCTGGCGCTGGTCTGCGCGGAGCTTGGCGCGACGGTGACCGGCAGCGACAGAGCGGACTCCTCTTATATGGAGCGTCTGCGCGCCGCCGGCCTCGACCCGGCGATCGGCCACGACGCGGCCAACCTGCCCGACGGCGCCGAAGTGGTCATCTCCACGGCGATTGCCGACGACAATCCGGAGCTGGCACACGCCCACGAACGTGGCGCGACGGTTCTTCACCGGGGCGAGCTGCTCGCGGAGCTGTGCGCCGAGAAGCGGCTGATCGCCGTCGCCGGCACCCACGGCAAGACGACAACCACCGCGATGATCGCCTGGGCGCTGCGCGCGATCGGCGCCGACCCGGCCTTCTTTCTCGGTGGTGAGGCGCCCGGGCTCGGTCCCGATGACAGCGCCGTCAACGCCGGCTGGGGCGAGGGAGAGTGGGTGGTCGCCGAAGCCGACGAGAGTGACGGCAGCTTCCAGAGACTAAGTCCCGAGGTGGCGGTGATCACCAACATCGAGATGGACCACCACTCACATTGGGGATCGCTGGCAGAGCTGCGTGTCGCCTTCAATGAGTTCGTTGCCGACGCTCGGTGCGCCGAGTTCGACGCCGACTCCCCAGGCCCAGCCAAGCTGTCGCTCGCGGTTCCCGGCCAGCACAACCTGCTCAACGCCCGCGCCGCCCTGGCGGCGATCGAGTTGGCGGGGTTCGAGGTCGACGCGGCGGCCGCCGCCCTTTCCGACTTCCCGGGGGTGCGCCGCCGCTTGGAGCTGAAGGGCGAGCGCGACGGGGCTCGCGTCTACGACGACTACGCCCACCATCCGACCGAGGTGCGCGCCGCTCTCTCCGCCCTGCGTGAGCTGGGCCCCGAGCGACTCATTGCCGTCTTTCAGCCTCACCTCTATTCCCGCACCAAGGCGTTCGCCGAGGAGTTCGGCGCGGCGCTGGCGCTGGCCGACGAGGTCGCGGTGCTCGACGTCTATGCGGCCCGAGAGGAGCCGGTCGGCAACCTCGCCGGCGTGAGCGGCCTTCAGGTCGCCCACGCAACGGCCGAGCGGATCGGCGGCAAACCTGTCTGGTGGTTGCCCGATGCAGCGACGGCTCGCCGCGCCCTGGTCGACCGCCTGGCCCACAACCAGGAGCTCATTGGGGGTGGCCAGGTCCTGGTCACGATCGGCGCCGGCGACATCTTCAAGCTCGCCGAATCCCTGGTTGAGGATGGGGGAGAGGGATGACCCCTCCTCCCAAGGGCGTCCAGCGCGACTTCCCGTTGTCCCGCCTCACCACCGTGCGCACCGGCGGCCCTGCGGACTGGTTCGCCCGCCCCGGCAACGAGCCGGAGCTGCTGGCGCTGCTCGCTTGGGCGAGGGCGGAGAGCGTCGCGGTAGGAGTGGTCGGCTCCGGATCGAACCTGCTGATAGCCGACGATGGATTCCGTGGCCTTGCGATCAAGCTCGACGGTGAGCTGGCGGCGATCGAGCGGGATGACGATCGCCTCGTCTGCGGTGGCGGCGCTCGCCTTCCCTCGGCATCGGCGAAGGCCGCCGGCTGGGGGCTCTCCGGTCTCGAGTTCGGGATCAACATCCCCGGCACAGCCGGGGGTGCGGTGAAGATGAACGCCAACGCCTACGGCGGCCAGCTGGCCAAGGTCCTGGAATGGGTCGACGTCTGCTCTCCGGCCGGGCGGGAGCGCCGCGCCCCCGAGCGGCTCGGCTTCGCCTACCGCAGCTCCAACCTCGGGCCCGAGGAGGTCGTCTCGCGGGCCTCCTTCCAACTCGAGCCCGCCGACCCCGCCGCGGTGAAGGCGACGCTGGCGGAGATGCGCGAGAAGCGCCGCGAGGCCCAGCCCGCGGGAATCAAGACCTTCGGCTCGACCTTCAAGAACCCCGAGGACGAGCGCGCCGGCGGCCGCACCGCCGGGCAGCTCCTGGAGGCCGCCGGCTGCCGCGGCCTTCACCACGGCGGCGCCCGCTTCGCCGAGAAGCACGCCAACTTCGTCGAGAACGCCGGCGAGGCGACGACCGCCGACGTGCTGGAGCTGATGGCGGAGGGTCGCCGCCGCGTCCACGAGCGCTTCGGCGTCGAGCTCGAGCCGGAGGTCCAGGTGCTGGGGGATGTGGAGTGGCCCAGTGGCTGGAAGCTGTGAGGCGCCTCGCGGCACCGCTCATCGTCGTCGCCGTAATCGCGGTGGCGGGCTGGTCGTTCCTGCTGCGCAGTGAAACCGTCGATCCCCATCTGCGCCAGACCGGGCCAACCTCCCACTCGGCGCTCCAGCAGGCTCGGGTTATCAGGGCCGCACCGTCTCAACTGCGCCCCTATATAGAGAGCGCCTCCTACGACGAGGGCGGGGTCGACGTGATGTTGAAGGCGGGCATCGAGTTGCGCTTCGGCGACGCCTCGCAGGTGGTCGCGAAGTGGAAGGCCGCTGCCGCCGTGCTGGCAAATCCCTCGATCACAACCCTCGATTATGTAGACGTGCAGGTGCCCAGTCACCCCGTAACCGGCGGCTCTGGGTACACCCTGCCGAGCTTGCCTTAAACCCTCAACTACTGGGTTAGATTGGGTAAACCCTCAAGCTGCACTTGAGATATGACTTATTGCAGGATGGCTCTCGGCAGTTTGACAGTGGGCCTCTAATACCCTACGTTGAGCGCAATTTCCAAGCTTCAGTTGATCCTCAGAACCCTTGAGCATCGCTGAAGCCTCGGACGGAACCAAGGCTCAACTCAAAACGCAGCCCCGACCAAGGGGCGGCACTCGGAGAAATCGGGAGATGGAATCCACTTACCTTGCGGTGATCAAGGTCGTCGGGGCCGGCGGCGGGGGCACGAATGCCGTCAGCCGCATGGTCGACGCTGGCATTCGCGGCGTCGAGTTCGTCGCCGTCAACACCGACGCCCAGGCGTTGCAGGCCTGCGACGCCGACATCAAGCTCTCGATCGGCCAGGAGTTGACCCGCGGCCTCGGCGCCGGCGGCAACCCCGAGGTCGGGGCGGGCGCGGCGGCGGAGAGCCGCGACGAGATCAAGGAAGCGCTGAAGGGCGCCGACATGGTCTTCGTCACCGCCGGCGAGGGCGGCGGCACAGGGACCGGCTCGGCGCCGGTGATCGCCGAGATCGCCAAGGAAGAGATCGGCGCGCTGACCGTCGGCGCCGTCACCAAGCCGTTCGAGTTCGAGGGCAAACGGCGGATGCAGCAGGCACTTGAGGGCATCGAGAAACTGCGCAACAACGTCGACACCCTGATCATCGTTCCCAACGAAAAGCTTTTGCAGGCGGTCGAGCGGCGCACCAGCGTGCTGGAGGCGTTTCGCCAGGCCGACGACATCCTTCGTCAGGGCGTGCAGGGCATCACCGATCTGATCACGATCCCCGGCCTGATCAACCTCGACTTCGCCGACGTGCGGACGATCATGCGCGACGCCGGCTCGGCCCTGATGGGGGTCGGCACCGCTTCCGGCGAGGCCCGCGCCTTGGACGCCGCCAAGGCGGCGATCACGTCGCCGCTGATCGAGGAGTCGATCAAAGGCGCGACCGGGATGCTGCTCAACATCACCGGCCCCGAGGACCTCGGTCTGTTCGAGGTCAACGAAGCGGCTCAGCTCGTCCAGGCCGAGGCCGACGACAACGCCAACATCATCTTCGGCTCGGTCGTCGACCAGTCGATGCGCGACGAGGTCCGCGTCACGGTGATCGCCACCGGCTTCGAGGGCTTCGAGCTGCTGGCCCGCTCGCCGCAGCGGGTGCGTCGCCGCTACGAGAGCCGCCCGCGGGTTTCGGCCGACGACACCGACATCCGCAAACTGCGGGTCAGCGACGAAGACCTCGAAGTACCTCCGTTCCTCAGAGACTGAGCCCGGCGGCGCCGGATTAATACGCTGCGGCGCGTGAACGACGCGGCGCTCAAGCGCACCCCCCTCTATGAGCGCCACGTCGAGCTGGGGGCGAAGCTCGTTCCCTTTGCCGGCTGGGAGATGCCGGTGCAGTACGAGGGGATCCGTGAGGAACACCTGGCTGTCCGCACGCATGCGGGGATGTTCGACGTCTCCCACATGGGGGAGGTTGAGGTGGAGGGGGCCGGGGCGCTTGCCTTCCTGCAGCGCGTGCTCTCGAACGACGTCGCCAAGATCGAGGTCGGCGGCGCCCAGTACTCCTGTCTCTGCAACGAGGAGGGGGGCGTCATCGACGACCTCTTCACCTACCGGCTCGGCGGCGACCGCTACCTGATCGTCACCAACTCCGCCAACCACGCCACCGACCTTGCCTGGCTGGGTCGCTGGAGCCGCAGCTTTGACGTCGCCGTCCGCGACGTCGCCGACCGCTACGCGATGCTGGCCGTGCAGGGACCGAACGCGCGGCGGATCGTCGCCGGCACCCTGAACGTCGACCTGCCGCCGCGGATGCGCGTCGCCGTCGAGCGCATTGGCAACCGCCCGGCGCTCGTCTGTGGCACCGGCTACACCGGCGAGGACGGGGTCGAGCTGCTGATCGACCCCGAGATCGCACCGGCGATCTGGGTCGAGCTGCTCGACGCGGGAGTCGTGCCCTGTGGGCTAGGCGCCCGCGACACGCTGCGGCTCGAGGTCTGCTTCCACCTGCACGGCAACGACCTAACCCCCGAGCACAACCCGATCGAGGCGGGACTGGGCTGGTGCTGCGCCGAGCAGACGGGATTCGTCGGCGCCGAGGCGGTCGCCCGCGCCCGCGCCGAGGGCACCGCCGAGCGGCTGGCGCCGTTCACGATCGAGGGCGCCGGCATTCCCCGCCAAGGCAACCCGGTGCTGACCGACGGCGAGCCGGCGGGCGAGGTCACCAGCGGCACCTTCTCTCCCTCGCTCGAGGTCGGGATCGGGATGGCCTACGTGCGCTCCGACCTCGCCGAGCCGGGAATCGAGGTGGAGATCGACGTGCGCGGCAAGCGCCGCCCCGCCCGGATAGCTTCCAAGCCCCTCTACCGGAAGGAGAAGTGACCTTGGCCGATGCGAACTATCCCGACGAGCTGCTCTACCACGACCAGCACGATTGGGCCCGGCTGGAGGGAGAGGACCACGCCGTCTTCGGGGTCACCTGGTACGCGCAGGACAGCCTCGGCGAGGTCGTCTTCTACGACCCGCCCGAGGTCGGCGCGACGGTCGACAAAGACTCTTCCTACGCCGAGGTCGAGTCGGTGAAGGCGGTCTCCGACGTGATCGCGCCGCTCTCCGGCGAGATCGTCGAGGTCAACGACGCGCTCGCCGACGCACCGGAGAAGGTCAACGAGGATCCCTACGGCGAAGGTTGGCTGGTCAAGGTCAAGCTGACCGCCCCCGGCGAGGCCGAGGCCCTGCTCAGCGCCGCGGAATACCGCAAGCTGCTGGAAAACAGCTGAGGGAGCGCCGCTCCCGGCTTCCGTAGCCTTAGCCCGGTGACGCGTTACACGTCAGCGACCCCTGCCGACCGGGCCGAGATGCTGGCTGCGATCGGCGTCGACTCCCCGGCCGACCTCTTCGAGCAGATCCCCGAGCCGCTGCGGCTCGGCCGCCCGCTGGAGCTGCCGCAGGGAATGAGCGAGGCGGAGGTTTACGAGCGGCTGGCCGCGCTAGCCGCCCGCAACGCCGACGCCGAGCGCGAGGTCTGCTTCGTCGGGGCAGGGATGTACGACCACTACGTGCCGGCGATCATCGACGCGATCACCCAGCGCTCGGAGTTCCTGACGCCGTACACGCCCTATCAGCCGGAGATCTCCCAGGGCGGCCTGCAGGCGATGTTCGAGTTCCAGACGGCGATGTCGGAGTTGACCGGCCTGCCGGTCTCCAACGCGGGCCTCTACGAAGGACCCTCGTCGGTCGCCTCGGCCGGCTACCTGGCGATCGGCGCGACCGGACGGCGCCGCTTCGTCGTCTCGCGCGGCGTCCACCCGCACAGCCGCGAGACGCTTGCCACCTACTCGGAGGGATACGGCGCGGAGGTCGTCGAGGTGGGAATCGAGGAGGGAGTGACCGACGCCGCGGCCCTCGCCGGTGCGGTCGATGACGAGACGGCGGCCGTCTTCCTGCAGAGCCCCAACTTCCTCGGGGCCGTCGAAGACGTCGAAGCGCTGGGCGCGGCGGCGAAGGAGCACGGCGCGCTGCTGATCGTCGCCGTCGACCCGATGACTCTGGGAATCCTCAAGCCGCCCGGCGAGCAGGGCGCCGACATCGCCCTCGGCGAGGGGCAGCCGCTGGGCAACCGACTCGACTTCGGCGGCCCTTCCTTCGGCTTCTTCTGCGGCGCCGACGAGCACATCCGCCGCATGCCGGGCCGGATCGCTGGGGAGACCGACGATGTCGACGGGCGGCGCGGCTTCGTCCTCGCCCTGCAGACCCGCGAGCAGCACATCCGCCGCGAGAAGGCGACCCACAACATCTGCACCGCGCAGGCGCTGAATGCGCTGGCGGCTATGGTCCACCTCGCCTGGCTCGGGAGAGAAGGCTTCCGCGAGCTGGGCAAGTTGCTGGTGCAGCGAACCGCCTATGCGCGCGAGCGGCTGGCGGCGGTCGACGGGATCGAGCTGTTGCACGAGGCGCCGGTGGTGCGCGAGTTCGCCGTCAGTCTGGACGGCCCGGTCGACCGCGTCCTGGAGCGCTGCGCCGAGCGCGGCATCGCCGCCGGCTACCCGCTCGGCCGCGAGTACCCCGAGTACGAGAACGGCCTGCTGGTCGCGATCACCGAGCGCCGGACGCGCGCTCAGATCGACGACCTCGCCGAGGTTCTCGCTGAGGCAATCAAGGTCGAGCGTGGCGCTTTAGTCCCCGATGCGGGGAGGAAAGCGCCAGTTGCGCAGGAGGTCTCGTGAGTCCCGAGACCGAGACCCCGATGCAGCGCGAACGCGCGGTGACGATCTTCGAGAAGTCGAAGTCGGGCCGACGAGCCGCCGTGCTCCCCGATGCGGGCGTTCCGGAGAAGCCCCTCGACGAGCTGATCCCTTCTCACCTGCTGCGTTCCGAGCCCCCTCGCCTCCCCGAGATCTCCGAACCCGAGATCGTCCGCCACTACAACCGCCTCTCGCGCCGCAACTTCGATCTCGACACCGGCTTCTACCCACTCGGTTCCTGCACGATGAAGCACAACCCGCGGCTCAACGAGCGGGCGGCGGCGCTGTCCGGCCACGCCCGCTTGCACCCCGCGCAGGACCCGAAGCGCGCCCAGGGTGCCCTGGAGCTGATGTGGCTGCTGCAGGAATCCCTCGCCGAGGTCTGCGGCCTGCCGCACGTCAGCCTCCAGCCCTCCGCCGGCTCGCACGGCGAGCTGGCCGGCCTGCTCTTGACCCGCGCCTACCACGCCGACCGCGGCGAGACGCGCACCAAGGTGTTGGCCCCCGACACCGCCCACGGCACCAACCCGGCGACCGTGACGATGGCGGGATACGAGGTGGTCAAGATCGCGACCAACGAGCGCGGCGGCGTCGAGATGGACGACCTGCGCGCCAAGGTCACCGATGACGTCGCCTGCCTGATGCTGACCAACCCCAACACGCTTGGGGTCTTCGACGAGAACATCGCCGAGATCGCCGCCCTGATCCACGAGGCCGGCGGCACCCTCTACTACGACGGCGCCAACCTCAACGCGGTGATGGGCCACTCGCGCCCTGGCGACATGGGCTTCGACATCGTCCACGTCAACCTGCACAAGTCCTTCAGCCAGCCGCACGGCGGTGGCGGGCCCGGGGCGGGGCCTATAGCGGTATCGGAGCGGATCGAGCCGTTCCTGCCGCGCCCCCAGGTGGTCCGGCGAGAAGGGCACAACGGCGGCGGCCCCTCCTACGACCTCGACCACGAACGCCCCAAGTCGATCGGCCGGCTGCGCGGCTTCCAGGGCAACTTCGGCGTCTTCGTTCGCTCCTACGCCTACATCCTCAGCCTCGGCGCCGACGGACTCGCCGAGGCTTCCGAGACCGCCGTGCTGAACGCCAACTACCTGAAGGCGCGGCTCGCGGAGGGGCGCGCTGGCGAGCGCCTCCCGATCGCCTTCGACCGCCACTGCATGCACGAGTTCGTCCTCTCCGGCAAGCCGATGAAGAGGGAGCTGGGGGTCGCCACCCTCGACCTCGCCAAGCGCCTGCTCGACTTCGGCTTCCACCCGCCGACGGTCTACTTCCCACTGCTGGTCGACGAGGCGCTGATGATCGAGCCGACAGAGACTGAGACGAAGGAGAGTCTCGACGCCTTCGCCGACGCGATCGAAGAGATCCTCGCCGAAGCCGAGCGCGACCCCGAGATCGCCAAGAATGCCCCCTACACGACCCCGGTCCGCCGCCTTGACGAGGTGAAGGCGACCCGCAAGCCCCTCCTCCGCCAGCCACTCGGCTGAGCGCGCTTCCCTACAGAGCGCCGAGGTCCGGCAGCTTCTGTCTCAATTCCAGGACGGGGGCGAAGAGATCGCCGTCGCGCTCCACTCGTCTCAATACGTCGCCCGCCTCGAAGACCAGCGAGTCGGGATCGTCGCGCTCCACCGCCCGTTCCACCTCGTCCCAGCTCACCGGCGTCGAGACGTTCGGCCGCTCCCGCGCTCGCAGCGAGTAGACCGCGATCGTCGTTTTGCTCCGGTGGTTCTGGGACCAGTCGACGAAGACCTTGCCTCTGCGCTCCACCTTTCTCATTCTCGAGACGACCTCCTTCGGCGTCTGCTTCTCGAGCAGCTGGGCGATCGCCCGCGCGAACGGTTTGGTCTCGTCGTAGCTCGTCTTCAAGTTGAGCGGCACGTAGACCTGCAGACCCTTCGATCCCGAGGTCTTCGCGAAGCACTCCAGCCCGAAGTGGCCGAACAGCTCGCGCAGCCGTTGCGCCACCCGGCAGCAGTCGACCACGTTGGCCGGCGCCCCCGGGTCGAGGTCGAAGGCGAGCACCGTCGGTCGCGTTGGCGCCCGCGCCAGCGAGAGCGAAGGGTGCAGCTCGATCGCCGCCAGCTGCGCCATCCAGATCAAGGTCGGCAGGCCGTCGCAGACGCAGAAGTCGATATCGCCGGCGTGGGGCCCGGCCCGCACTCTCGCCGTTCTCACCCAGTCCGGGCGGTGCTTTGGGCAGCGCTTCTCGAAGAAGGCGGCGTCGAAGTCATCGACGCCCCCGGGGAAGCGGCGCAGGGTCAGGGCCCGGCCGCGCAGGTGGGGAACCATCGCCGGCGCGACCTTCGCGTAGTAGTCGAGGACCTCGCCCTTGGTGAACCCCGCCTTGGGATAGAGGACCTTGTCGAGGTTGGTGAGCTTCAGCTCACGTCCCTCTACCTCGACCTGGCGGCTCGAGGGCACCGGCTATCTGGAGGACTTAGCCTTGGCGCGCCCGGGCGCGCGTCTTCTTGGCGCGGCCTTGGCCTTGCGCTGCTTCGCCGCCGGCTTGGGCGCTTTTCCGTCGCCCTTGGCCTTCACCGCGGCGATGCTCTCCTCCAGGGCGGCCATCAGGTCGGGCGCCTTGGTCGGCTCCGGCTCCTCGCCGGCGGGGGCGGTGACGATGTCCTTGCCCTCCGCCTTGCGCTCGATCAGCGACAGCAGCTCCTCGCGATACTCGTCGCGGTAGGCGGCGGGGTCGAAGCGCCGCGTCAGCGAGTCGATCAGCTGCTCCGCCATCTGCACCTCGCGCTTAGCGACTCTCGGCTTCCCGGCGGGCAGCACGTCCTCCAGCTCCTCCGGCGATACGACCTCGTCGGCGAAGCGCATCGTGGTCAGGGTCAGCACCCCGTCAGCGGGCCGGATCGCAGCCAGGTGCTCCTTGTTGCGGAAGACGAAGCGGGCGATGGCGACCTTCCCCGACTCCGCCATCGCCTGGGCCAGCAGCGAATACGCTTTCTCGGCGCCCTCCGCCGGCCCCAGGTAGTAGGGGCTGTCGAAGTAGATCGGGTCGATCTCGTCGAGGTCGACGAAGTCGATGACCTCGATCGCCCGGGTCTTCTCGGGAGCGAGAGCGCTCAGCTCCTCCTTGGTCAGCGACACGTAGCGGTCGGGCGTTATCTCGAAGGCCTTGATGATCTTCTCGTAGGGAACCTCCTCGTCGGTTCCCTCAGCCACCCGCCGGTGGCGGATGCGGGCGCCGTCGGACTCGCGAATCTCGCGCAGGCCGATGCTGCGCCGGGCCACCGCGCTGTACAGCTTCACGGGCACGTTGAGGAGCCCGAAGCTGATCGAGCCGCTCCATATCGCTCGCGCCATCAGCAGATCACCTACCCGGATTCTCGCAACCGACCACCCGCGGCGTCCAGGCCCGCCACCGGCGGGGACGCATCTTGCGCCCCCTACACTCGACACGGTGACCCGCCAACAGCGCCTGACGCTGGTCGCGACGATCCTCGGCTCGACGGTCGTCTTCCTCGACGGGACCGTGGTCAACGTGGCGCTGCCCGCGATCGCCGACAGCCTCGACGCCGGGCTGGCCGGCCAGCAGTGGGTGGTCGAGGCCTACATGCTTACCCTGGTCTCGCTGCTCTTGGTCGGCGGCAGCCTCGGCGACCAGTTCGGCCGGCGGCGGATGTTCGTCATCGGGCTGGTGGCGTTCGGCGCGATCTCGGCGCTCTGCGCGATCGCTCCCACCGATGAGTTCCTGGTCGCGGCGCGCGCCCTGCAGGGGGTCGCCGGAGCCCTGCTCGTCCCCGGCTCGCTGGCGATCGTCGCCGCGACCTTCGAGGGGGCGGCGCGTGGCAAGGCGGTGGGAACCTGGACTGCTTGGACCGGGATCGCGACGGTGATCGGGCCGGCCGGGGGAGGGGCACTGATCGGCATCTCCTCCTGGCGGGCGATCTTCTGGGTCAACCTGCCGCTGATCGCCGCCACCGTGGCGCTGACCATGCACTCGGTGCGGGAGAGCCGCGACCCCGACGCCTTCCGCGGTATCGACTGGTGGGGGATCGCGCTCTCGGCGGCGGGCCTCGGCGGCCCCGTCTTCGCCCTGATCGAGCAACCGACCCACGGTTGGGGCGATCCGCTGGTCTGGGTCCCGTTCGTCGCCGGCATCGCCTGCTTCGTGCTGTTCGTTCTGCATGAGGCCCGTGCCCACCATCCGATGCTCGACCTGGCGCTGTTCAGGATCCGCAACTTCGCCGTCGCCAACCTCACCACGCTCTCCGCCTACGCGGGGCTGATCGGCGGACTCTTCTTCGTCAGCCTCTTCCTTCAGCAAGTGGCCGGCTACTCGGCGCTGGAGGCCGGGTTGGCGACGACGCCGATCTCGCTGATCCTCTTCGTCCTCTCGCCCCGCTTCGGGAGGATCGCCTCCGGAGTCGGTCCGCGGCTGCCGATGACCGCGGGGCCGATCGTCGGCGGCCTCGGCCTCCTGCTCCTGCTGCGGGTCGACGCCGAGGCGGCGTACGTCTCGGAGGTGCTGCCCGGACTCCTCGTCTTCGGCCTCGGCCTGTCGGCGACGGTGGCGCCGCTGACCGCCACCGTGCTCGACTCGGTTGAGGAACGGCACGTCGGGATCGCCTCCGGCGTCAACAACGGCATCGCCCGGGTCGCCGGCCTGCTGGCGATCGCCGTGCTCGGTGCGGTGATCTCTGCCCACTTCGGCTCGACCCTCGACGGCAACCTCGGCGACCGGCCGCTTGGCCCGGCCGCGACGAACGCGGTGTCGGACGCCAAGGCCCAGCCGCTGGCGGTGCCGAAGACCGGCGACCTGGCGGCGGCCGATGCGGCCCGAATCGGTCCCGCGGCGGAGGACGCCTCGACCTCGTCTTTCCACCTCGGAATCTTCATCGCCGGTCTCCTGATGATCGCCGGCGGCATCGTCGCTGGGGTTGGGATCGAGAACCCGCGCCGCCGGATCGAGGCGGTTCCCACGCGTGGCGCCGCCGCGGCCGGCGAGTGCGGGCACGGTCCCCACGCCGACGAGCCGGCGCCGGCCGGCAGCGAAGCGCCTGCGCCCGAGCCCGCATAGGCTCCCGCTCCAATGAGCGACGCTCCGGTCATCTTCTCCGGCATCCAGCCGACCGGCCGCAAGCACCTCGGCAACTACATCGGCGCGATCCGTCAGTACGTCGAGGCGCAGGACCGCGGCGACCCGGCGATCTTCTGCATCGTCGACCTGCATGCGATCTCGGTCGCCTACGACCCGACGGAGCTACGCGAACGGCTCCACGACACGACCGCGATCCTGCTTGCCGCCGGCCTTGACCCGGCGCGCTGCATCCTCTTTCGCCAGTCCGACGTGCGCGAGCACGCCGAGCTGACCTGGCTGCTCTCCGCGGTTACCTCCCACGGCGACCTCAACCGCATGACGCAGTTCAAGGAGAAGTCCGCGAAGCAGCGCGAGCTGGTCTCCGCGGCGCTCTTCTTCTACCCGGTGCTGCAGGCGGCCGACGTGCTCGCCTACGGGGCGAGCGAGGTGCCGGTCGGCGAAGACCAGCGCCAGCACATCGAGCTGATGCGGGAGATCGCCCGCCGCTTCAACGAGCGCTTCGGCGAGACGCTGGCAGAGCCCGAGCATCGCATCCCCGAGGTGGGCGCTCGGATCATGGACCTGCAGGAGCCCGCGCGGAAGATGTCGACGACGGGCGCGACAGAGGCGGGAACCGTCTACGTGCTCGACGAGCCCGACGCGATCCGCAAGAAGCTTGGCAGCGCGGTGACCGATTCAGGGAAGGAGATCGTGCGGCGGGAGGACAAGGCGGGGATTACGAATTTGATCGAGATCCTCGCGGTGGCGCGTGGCGCCGACCCGGCAGAGATCGAGCGCGAGTTCGCGGGAGCGGGCTACGGCGACTTCAAGAAGGCGGTCGCCGAAGCGACCGTCGAGTTCCTCTCCTCGGTCCGCGAGCGCTACGCCGAGCTTCGTCCCGACGAGGGCGCGCTGGAGACAACGCTCGCCGAAGGCGCCGAAAAGGCCCGCGCCATCGCTTCGGAGACCGTCGCCACGGTCCGCGAGCGCATGGGCGTCGGACCATAAACCGACGACTGCTCCGCAGCTGTCGGGGGATTGCTCTGATGCTCCTGTCCACCTTTGTCCGTGTCTACCGGGACTGCGTCCCTAGTCCGATTAGTCTGGTGGAACGATGACCGTCGCCGAGCTGGACCTCGACCTCGATGTCTTCGCGGGGCCATTCGACCTGCTGATGGCGGTCGTGCTGCGCGAGGAGGTGAGCCTGCTCGAGGTGGAGCTGGGGGAGGTCGTCGTCGCCTATGTCGAGCACCTAGAGCGCGAGGGCGAGCTGGAGCTGGAGGTGGCGACCGAGTTCCTGGTCCTGATTGCCGCCCTGCTGGAGCTGAAGTCGCGGCTGCTGCTGCCCGGCGCCGAGGACGAGATCGACGAACTCGCCCCCGAAGAAGCCGTCGAAGAGCTGCTTGCTCGGCTGCTCGAGTACCGGCGCTACCGCGACGCGGCGGCGACCCTCGAGGAGCGCTTCGAAGCGGCGCGCGGCTACCTCTACCGCTCGGCGCCGCTGCCGGCCGAGCTGCGCCGGGTCGCGCTCGACGCGGCGACTGCCGCCTACGACCCCGAGCAACTCGGCACGGCTCTCGGCGACCTGCTGGCGACACCCCCCGAGCTCGACGTCAGCCACATCCGGCCGACCGTCTCCCTGGAGCGCCGCCTGCGCGCTCTGCGCGACGCACTTGCCAGGCGCCCCAGCTTCGACTTCGACGAGCAGTTCGGCGGGGAGGACCGCCTCACCCAGGCGGTGACCCTCTTCGCTCTGCTCGAGCTGTACCGCAAGGGTGAGGTGACGTGGGAACAGAGCAAGCCGCTCGGGCCGATTGAGGTTAAGAAGGTGGCCAACCAGTGAACGACCTGGCCCGCACGATCGAGGCGCTGCTCTTCCTCTCGCCGCAGCCGGTCAGCGTCGCAGACCTCGCCGAAGCGACGGAGGCCAAGGAGGGTCAGGTCGCGGAGGCGATCGACCTGTTGCGCGAGGACCTTGGAGAGGGGAAGCGGGGCGTCGTTCTGCGCGAGGTCGCCGGCGGCTTCTCCCTCGCCAGCGATCCGGCCAGCGAGGCGGCGGCGCGTCGCCTGCTCGCCAAGCCGCGCACTCCGCCGTTGACCCAGGCGCAGGCCGAGACGCTGGCGATCGTCGCTTACCTGCAGCCGGTCTCCCGCCCGGAGGTTGCCCGCATCCGCGGCGTCTCCTCGGAGTCGGCGGTGCAGACGCTGGCCGAGCGTGGCCTGATCGAGGAGTCGGGACGCTCCCGCTTCGGCGCCGCGATCTTCAAGACGACGGAGCTGTTCGAGCGGCTGTTCGGCCTCTCCGGCTTGGACCAGCTTCCCGACCCCTCGCGCTTCGACCCGACCCCGGAGGACGAGCGCGAGCTGCGCGAACGGCTGCTGAAGGCCGGCGAGCAGCGCGCCGAGTAGCGCCGCCTCGCCCGTGCGCCTCGCCAAGTACCTCGCCCACGGCGGTGTCGCCTCGCGGCGCATGGCCGAGAAAGTCATTGCCAACGGCCGGGTCACGGTCGGCGGGGAGGTCGTCACCGATCCGGCGCGCGACGTCGACGACGCGGACGACGTGCGCGTCGACGGCAGCCCCATCGCCGCCGAGGCGCGCGAGGTCTGGGCGGTGAACAAGCCCGCGGGCGTCGTCTCGACCGCGAAGGAGCCCGGCGACAGGCCGGCCGTGGTGAGCCTGGTCTGCTCCGAGGCCCGCCTCTACCCGGTCGGCCGTCTCGACGCCGACTCGACCGGCCTGCTGCTCCTCACCAACGACGGCGAGCTGGCGAATCGCCTCACCCACCCGCGTTACGAGGTGCCGAAGGCATACCAGGTGGAGCTGCGCCGCCCGCCATCGGAGGACGATCTGCGGAAGCTGGAACGCGGAGTTGAGCTGGAGGATGGGATGACCGCCCCGGCCAAGGTCACCCGCCTCAGCGAGCGCGAGGTCGAGATCGTCCTGCGCGAGGGCCGCAATCGCCAGGTCCGCCGCATGGCCGAGGCGGTGGGGAACCGAGTCGTCGCCCTTCGCCGCGTCCGCTTCGGCCCGATCGAGCTGGGCTCGCTCCCAAAAGGCGAGGCCCGCCGCCTCTCCCGCGATGAGGTCGCGCGCCTCTGGGAAGATGCCACCGGCAATGGCTGAGAAGCGACTCTTCGCGGTGCGGGGCGCGGCCCAGGCGGAGGCCAACGAGCCCGAGGCGATCCTTGCCGCAACCGAGGCCCTGATGCGCGAGGTTCTCGACCGCAACGACCTCGCCCCCGAGGCGCTGGTCAGCTGCCTGTTCACGACCACCGACGACCTCGACGCGGAGTTCCCGGCGGTCGCCGCCCGCAACCTTGGTCTCGACTCGGTCCCGCTGCTCTGCGCGCGGGAGATCGACGTCCCGGGCGCGATGCCACGGGTGATCAGGGTGATGGTCCATTGCTACGCGCCGGTCGGCCACGAGCCGGCCCACGTCTACCTGGGGGCGACGCAGGAGTTGCGCTCCGACCTGCATGCGGCCCAGTAACGGGGCGCTCCGTCACAATCGTCCCGTGAGCGCGGTAGCGACCGAACGTCCATATCTGATTCTTCGTGAGGGAGCGAAGCGGGAACCATTGATGTCATGACCGTCACCTTCGCCGAGAAGCTCGCCCGCATCCCGGGCTACCAGGCCGGCGTGCCGACCGGGCAGGCGCCCGAGGCGATCGCCGCCGGCGACATAGCCCAGCTCGCCTCGAATGAGTCGCCGTTCCCACCCCACCCGAAGGTCGTCGAAGCGATCCAGAAGGCGGCTGGCGCGATGAACCGCTATCCCGACCCCGATGCCACCCTGCTCCGCCGCCGGCTGGCCGAGCGCTTCGAGACCGAGCCGGGGAGAGTCGCCGTCGGCAACGGCTCCTGCGAGCTCCTGCTCGCCGCCGCCGAGGCGCTCTGCGAGCCCGGGGCGGAGATCCTCTACGCCTGGCCCTCGTTTTCGATGTACCCATACCTGCCAGCGCTGACCGACGCCCGCGAGATCCGCGTGCCACTTGCCGAGGGCGACGTTCACGACCTCGACGCGATGGTGGCCGAGGTGACCGCCGCCACCCAGCTCCTCATCGTCTGCAACCCCAACAATCCGACCGCGACCCACATTCCCGCCCCCGAGATCGCCGCCTTCTGCGAGCGGATCCCCGCACACGTAACGATCGTCCTCGACGAGGCCTACATCGAGTTCCAGTCGAACGACGACCCAGACCAGACCCTCGACCTGCTCGACGACTTCCCCAACCTCGTCCTCATGCGCACCTTCAGCAAGGTCTACGGCCTCGCCGGACTGCGGGTCGGCTACGCGCTCGGCTCGGCCAAGTTCCGCGCCGCAATCGACGCCGTGCGCCAGCCGTTCAGTGTCAACGCCCTCGCCCAGGCGGCCGGCGCCGAGGCGCTCCTCCACCAGGACGATGTCAACAAACGGGTTGAGGCCACGATCGTCGAGCGGGTCCGGGTCGAGTCAGGGCTCGACGAATTCGGCATCGCCCACGCCGAGAGCCAGACCAATTTCTCCTGGATCGACCTCGGCGAAGCCGATGAGGCGGAGGTCGTCGCCGACCTCGCGGAGCGCTTGATCGCGGTCCGTCCGGGGTCCCTCCTCGGCGATCCCGGACACATCCGCGTCTCCTACGGCACCGCCGCCGAGAACGACCGCTTCCTTGCGGCCCTCGGCGAGCTGCTCGGCTGATACCCGCCCGCCGCCTAAAGTTAGGCTGGAAAGTCCCAGCTTTCACGAAGAGGCAGCGGTAAGCAGATGGTGATCGGAACAGATAGAGAATCGACACGGGATCGCGTCCGCGACCGGCGCATCGATCGCGTCGTCGAGCTGTCGACGCCTACGAGCCTGTTGGAGGAGCTGCCGCTGGGAGAGGCGCGCACCGAGGCCGTGGTGAGCGGGCGCGCGGCGGTCGTCGGCGTGCTTGACGGCAGCGACGACCGGCTGCTGGTCGTGGTCGGGCCGTGCAGCGTCCACGACCCCGAGGCGGCGCTCGACTACGCGAAGCGGCTGAGCGCTAAGGCCGATGCGCTTGGCGACGACCTGCTGATCGCGATGCGCGTTTACTTCGAGAAGCCGCGCACGACGACTGGCTGGAAGGGGCTGATCAACGACCCGCACCTGGACGGGTCTGGCGACGTCAACCACGGCCTGCGCGTCGCCCGCGAGCTGCTGCTGGAGGTGCTCGACCAAGGGTTGCCGATCGGTTGCGAGTTCCTGGACCCGATCACGCCGCAATACATCTCCGACGCCGTCTCCTGGGGGGCGATCGGCGCCCGCACGACCGAGAGCCAGATCCACCGCCAGCTCGGCTCCGGCCTCTCGATGCCGATCGGCTTCAAGAACCGCACCGACGGCAACGTTCAGGTGGCGGTCGACGCGGTGCGCGCCGCCGCCGCGCCTCACGCCTTCGCCGGCATCGACGACAGCGGCATCCCCGCGATCCTGCACACGACCGGCAACCCCGACGGCCACGTCATCCTGCGCGGAGGGCGGAGCGCTCCCAACTACGACGCGGCCGGGGTGGCGGACGCCCTGGAGAAGCTGCGTGCCGCCGGACTGCGCGAGCGGGTCGTTGTCGACGCCTCCCACGACAACAGCGGCAAGGATCCCGACCGCCAGGTCGAGGCGGCAGGTGGGATCGCCGCGCAGGTGGCCGGCGGCAACGCGGCGATCGTCGGCGTGATGCTCGAGTCCTTCCTGGTCGGCGGGCGGCAGGACCTGGAGAGCGATGCCGACCTGATCTACGGCCAGTCGATCACCGACGCCTGCATCGATTGGAACCAAACCGTCGCCGTGCTCGACCGCCTGGCGGCGGCGGCGCAGGCCCGGCGCGGCGGATGAAGATCGCGGTTCTCGGCGTGGGCCTGATCGGGGGCTCGATCGGGCGTGCCGCGAAGGGGCGGCTCGAGGGGACGGAGGTCGTCGGCTGGGGGCGGACCCGCGCGACCCTCGGCCGTGCGCTCGAGTTGGGGGCGATCGACCGCGCTGCCGATTCCCTCGCGCAGGCGTGCGAGGGCGCTGAGGCTGTCTTCTGCGCCGCGCCGGTGGCGGCGCTTCCAGGGCAGGTGGAGGCCGCGCTCGCCGCCAGCGGTCCCGAGACGGTCGTCACCGACGCCGGCTCGACCAAGCGCGAGCTGGTCGCGCAGTTCGGAGACGACGAGCGCTTCATCGGCGGCCACCCATTGGCGGGCGCGGAGACCGCCGGCGTGGACAACGCGCGCGCCGACCTCTTCGAAGGGGCGCGCTGGTACCTGACACCAACCGAGCGCTCGAGCGGCGTGCTCTACGACCGTCTGCAGCGGATCGTTGCCGGCCTTGGCGCCAGGCCGCAGGCGATCGACGCCGAGGCGCACGATCGGCTGATGGCGACGGTGAGCCACCTTCCGCACGTGCTCGCCAACGTCCTGGTCGGCCAGGCCGCGGCGGAGCTGACGCGGGATTCTGAGCGGCTGCCCGAGGTGGGCCCGAGCTTCCGCGATACGACCCGCGTCGCCGGTTCCAACCCGGCGATCTGGGGAGACATCTTCGCCAGTAACCGCGAGGCCGTCGCCGAGGCGATCGACGCGATCGGCGAGCGGCTGCGCGAAGCCGCGGAGTTGATCCGCGACGCTGATCGCGACGCTGTCGCCGCCTGGCACGCCGCCGCCGCCGATGCCCGCCGCGACCTGCTCGAAGCCGAGCTGGCGGGCGGCCCGCTGCGCGAGCTGCGCGTCGTCGTCGCCAACCGGCCGGGAATCGTCGCCGAACTGGCCCTGGCGCTGGGCGAAGCGGGCGTCAACATCGAGGACATGGCGCTCTACCCCGCGCCGGACATGACCTCCGGTGCGGTTTCCCTCTGGGTTTCGGGAACCGAGCAGGCCGACCGCGCCGCGGCGCTGGTTCGCGAGCTGGGTCACACGGTCACCGTGCTCGGCGCGGAGGACTAGGTGACCCGCTTCGGACCTTCGGGGCCGCTGCGCGGGGCTCTGCGTCCGCCGGCCGACAAGTCGGTCTCCCACCGGGCAGCGCTGATCGCCGCGATGGGAGAGGGGGAGACGGCGATCGAGGGATACCTGGACTCGGCCGATACCCGCTCAACCCTGGCGGCGGTCGCGGCGCTGGGTGCCGAGGTTGAGGGAGTGACGCCGGCGGCAATCGCGCCGGTCATTCGCATCCGCGGCACTGGTCTGCGTGGCGCTGCCCCGGCGAGAATCGACGTAGGCAACGCGGGAACCTTGCTGCGCCTGCTGCCTGGCTGGCTTGCCGGTCAGGAAACGGGCGCTTGGACCCTCGACGGCGACGACTCGATCCGCCGCCGCCCGGTTGACCGGGTCGCCGAGCCGCTGGGACGGATGGGGGCGCGATTGCGTTGCCGCGAGAGTCGCCTGCCCCCGCTGGAGATCGAGGGAGCGCCCTTGAATGGGATCACGTACGAGCTGCCGGTGGCGAGCGCTCAGGTCAAGTCCTGCCTGATCTTTGCCGGGCTGCTCGCTGAGGGGGAGACTCAGATCGTCGAGCCGCTGCCGACCCGCGACCACAGCGAACGGATGCTGGCCGCCGCGGGCGCCGAGGTCGGGAGGGAAGAGAACGTCGTCAGCATCAGGCCGGCGGAGCGGCTCGAACCGGGCGAGATCGTCGTTCCCGCCGACTTCTCTTCGGCGGCCTTCTTCATCGTCGCGGCGCTGCTGGTTCCCGGCAGCGACGTGACATTCGCCGATGTCGGCCTCAACCCGACCCGAACCGGGTTGCTGACGATCCTCGAGCGGATGGGCGCCGAGATCGAAGTCGAGCCGGAGGGGGAGCGCGGAGGCGAGTCGATCGGCCGGATTCGCGTGCGCCCGTCCGAGTTGCGCGGCGTCGAGGTCGGCGGGGCCGAGGTTCCCCTGGCGATCGACGAGCTACCGCTGGTGACGCTGGCTGCCTGCTTCGCCGAAGGGAAGACGACGATCCGCGACGCCGCCGAGCTGCGCAGCAAGGAGTCGGATCGGATCGCGACCGTGACCGAAGCGCTTACCGCGTTGGGGGGGAAGGTGGAAGCGACCGAAGACGGGATGGTCGTCGAGGGCACGGGCGGACTGCGCGGCGGCACGGTTCACTCTCACGGCGATCACCGCATCGCGATGCTGGGGGCGATCGCGGGGCTCGCCTCCTGTGACGGCGTCGAAGTCGAAGGGATGGACGCCGCCGCGGTCAGCTACCCCGGCTTCGAGGCCGACCTCGCCTCGTTGCTGAGCGGCTGACGCCTACCCTCTCTCCGCCATGGTGATCGCGATCGATGGGCCCGCCGGGGCCGGCAAGTCCTCCGTTGCCCGCGGCGTTGCCGCGGCGCTCGGCTTCACCTATCTCGACTCGGGGGCGATGTACCGCTGCGTGGCGCTGGCCGGGATCGAGCGCGGCGCGGATCTCGGGGACAGCGAAGCAATGAAGGAGATCGCCCAAGCCCTGGAGATCTCCTTCGAAGACGCGACGGTCAAACTCGACGGGCGGGACGTGACCGCTGCGATTCGTGCTGCCGAGGTCACCGCAGCCTCTTCCCGAGTTTCCGTTCATCCCGGCGTGCGTGAGGCGATGGTCGCCCGCCAGCGCGAGCTGATCGCCGCCGGACGCTACGTCGCCGAGGGGCGCGACATCGGCACCGTGGTCAGCCCCGACTCCCCGCTGAAGGTTTTCCTCACCGCCTCTGAGGAAGAGCGCGCCCGGCGTCGCGCCGCGCAGACGGGAGAGGATCCCGTGGCGGTGCTCGCTGCCCAGCGAGAGCGCGACGAGCGCGACGCCACCCGCGAGCACAGCGCCCTGCGCGCCGCCGACGACGCGGTCGAGCTCGACACCACCGGCTTATCCCTAAACGAGGTTGTGGAGAGGGTCGTTGCCCTCGTCCACGATCGGGGCTTGGCATGAGGCGGGGCGCATTACTTCCCCATAGGAGAAGAAACGCGCCCCGGGCAGCGCCATGAGCCCCCTTCTCACGGTCGCCGTTGTCGGTTTCCCGAACGTCGGCAAGAGCACACTGGTCAACCGGCTGGTCGGGGGGCGGGAGGCGGTCACTCATGCTGAGCCTGGGGTCACCCGCGACCGCAAGCGGCTCGCCTGCGAGTGGAACGGCGTCGCCTTCGAGCTGATCGACACCGGCGGGATCGACCTTCAGGACGAGGCCGAGCTGGCCCGCGACGTGCAGCGCCAGGCCCGACTCGGGATCGAGGAGGCTGACGTCGTGATGCTGGTCGTCGATGCCCGCGCGGGGGTGCGGGCGGGCGACGCCGAGCTGGCCAAGACGCTGCGCGGTAGAGGGACTCCCGTGGTCGTCGTCGCCAACAAGGTCGACCGCCCCGGCGACTCTCACCTCGCCGCCGAGTTCCACGGGCTCGGGTTGGGCGAACCGCTGTCGGTTTCCGCCACACATGGCATCGGCACCGGCGATCTACTCGACCGCTTGACGGAGCTGCTGGGAGATCGCGTGCGACTCGACGATGGCGAGGAGGCGACCCGCGTCGCGGTGATCGGCCGTCCCAACGCCGGTAAGTCCTCCCTGGTCAACGCCTTCCTCGGCGCCGAGCGGGTGATCGTCTCGGAGAGAGCGGGCACCACCCGCGACGCGATCGATACCGAACTGGCGCTCGACGGGCGCCGCGTCGTCCTGGTCGACACCGCCGGGCTGCGCCGCCGCTCCAAGGTCGCGGGCACGGTCGACTTCTATGCCCAGTTGCGCTCCGAGCGCGCGGTCGAGCGCGCCGACGTTGCGATCGTCGTCTGCGACGCCTCCGAGGGTGTCACCGCCGAGGATCTGCGGGTCGCGGAGCTGGCGATGCGCGCCAGCTGCGCCACCCTGCTGGCGCTTAACAAGTGGGACATCACCGCGACCGACATCGACGATGCCCGCGCCCGCGTCGAGCGCAAGCTCCGCCTCCGCCCCGCGGTGATCACCTGCTCGGCGCTGCGCGGCCGCAACGTCGCCAATCTGCTCCCGAAGGCCCTGGAGCTGGCCGACAAGGCAGGAGAGCGAATTCCCACCCCCGAGCTGAATCGCTTTGTCTCCGCCGTGGTCGCAAAGACCCCGCCGCCCTCCCGCCGCGGCCGTCGCTTGCGCCTCTACTACGCCGCCCAAATCGAGGAGCGCCCGCCGCGGATCGCGATCCAGGTCAACGACCGCAAGCTGATCACCCGCGACTGGGCCTACCACCTGGAGAACCGAATGCGGGAGGCCTACGGTCTGGAAGGAATCCCCCTGATTATCGACTTCGTTCCCCACTCGGGCCGGCGACGCTAGGCTTCAATCCATGTCAGAGACCCAGCCGCTCGCCGAGGGCGAGTACCTCTTCACTTCCGAGTCCGTCACCGAAGGCCATCCCGACAAGGTCTGCGACCAGATTTCCGACGGCGTCCTCGACGCCGTGATGGCCGCGGACCCGGGGGGGCGCGTCGCCTGCGAGTGCCTCGTCAACACCGGTATGGCGGTCGTCTCTGGAGAGATCTCCACCGACGCCCACCTCGACGTTCCCGAGATCGTCCGCGAGACGATCCGCAAGATCGGCTACGACCATGGCGACTACGGCTACCACTGCGACCACATCTCGATCCTGGTCTCGCTCGACAAGCAATCGCCCGACATCGCCCAGGGGGTCGATGCCGCCTACGAGACGCGGATGAACGGCGGTTCGATCGACGACGAACTGCTGATCGCCGGCGCAGGCGACCAGGGAATGATGTTCGGCTACGCCACCAACGAGACCGAGGCGCTGATGCCGATGCCGATCCAGATTGCTCACCGGCTGGCCGAACGGCTCGCCGCGGTGCGCAAGGACGGCACGCTGGGCTACCTCGGGCCCGACGGCAAGACCCAGGTGACGGTTCGTTACGCCGACGGCCGCCCGGTCCGGGTCGAGAAGCTCCTGATCTCCACCCAACACGCCGACGGCGTCGACTCCGAGGCGACGATCAAGCCCGACCTCTGGGAGCACGTGGTGATGCCGGTGCTCGCCGCCGAGGTGCCCGGCCTCTTCGACGAGGGGGAGCTGCGCAGCGGCTTCCTTGTCAACCCGACCGGCAAGTTCGTGATCGGCGGCCCGGTCGGCGACGCCGGCCTCACTGGCCGCAAGATCATCGTCGACACCTACGGCGGAATGGCGCGTCACGGTGGCGGCGCCTTCTCCGGCAAGGACCCCTCGAAGGTCGATCGCTCCGCCGCCTACGCGGCGCGGCACGTCGCCAAGAACGTGGTTGCTGCCGAACTGGCGGATCGATGCGAGGTCCAGGTCGCTTACGCGATCGGCGTCGCCCACCCGATCTCCCTGATGGTCGAAACGTTTGGTACCGGCGTGTTGCCCGACGCGGAGATCTCCCGCCTGGTCGAGGCGGAGTTCGACATGCGGCCGGGAGCCTTCCGCCGCGATCTCGACCTGCACCGGCCGATCTTCCAGAAGACCGCGGCCTACGGTCACTTCGGCCGGACTGACGCGGACTTCACCTGGGAGAAGACGGACCGCGCCGACGCGCTGCGCGATGCTGCCGGCCTTGCGGCCACCACTGCCTGAACGGGTGCGCGTGTGACGCTGCGCATATCGGCGTCCTCGGTCGCTCGCGTGCAGAGCACGCCACGCTCCCTGCGTCCTTGATCTGCTTGGTCACACGCACCCCTTCGGGGCACGTTTAGCCTGGAGGCTGCGCTTCGCCTAGGCCGTGGGCGCCCGCCACGCTCGCGCCTGTCGCTTGATCCACACGGTGGACGACGTCGCCCGGGTCCGCCACCCCGGCGAAGATGAAGTTGTAGTCGTCGCCGGCCGCGGTGTCGAAGTCGACGTCGCCGATCTGCATGATCCGCTGGTAGACGCTCTGGTTGTAGTTGACGTTCTGGACCCGCTCCAGCCGCGTCTCCTGGACCTCGCGCGAGACGATCCCGCGCTTGATGTTGAGGCGGCGGTTGGTGATGGTGTAAGTCGTCGCGACGCGCTTGGCGAAGCCGACCAGCACGGTGATGGCGACGATCGCAAGGACGATGAGAAAGACGGTGCCGCCGCCGGCGCCGAAGAGCTTGGCGATCGCGCCGACGATCGCCGCGATCAGGATGCCCTTGAGGTAAAAGCCGAGGATTGCCCGCCAGGAGGGGTGGCCTTGGAAGATCACCTGCTCCCCGGGGCTGAGGTTGAGACTCGCCACGAGGAATGAGCATACCCGCGGCGTCCGTGCCCATCCATACCGTGGCCAGGTGTCGATAGCCAAGGTCGAGCCGCTCACCACAGCGCGCGCGGTGCGCGGCCCGTTCGACTACCGGCTGCCGACCGAGATGGCCGATGTGGGGGTGGGGAGCGTGGTGCGGGTGCCGTTCGGCCGGCGGCGGATGCTGGGCGTGGTCGTCGAAGTGGCCGAGTCCTCCGAGTTGCCACCGGAGCGCCTGGCGGAGCCGATCGAAGCGCTGGAGACGGGAGTTCCGGCGGAGCTGGTGCGGCTCGGCCTCTGGGTCGCCCGCGAGTACTGCTCTACTCCGTCGCGGGGCTTGCGGCTGGTGCTGCCGCCGGGCGCGGGGGTGAGAAGACGCCGCGCCCGCCCGCGAGTCGAGCACGCCGGCGTCGGGGCGGCGAGCGCCGACGCGCCCGAGCTGCTCCCCGAGCAGGCGCGCGCTGTCGCCGCGGTCGTTGCGGCGCTGGACGGAGAGGCGGGCGTCGATCGCGAGCTGCTCCTGCACGGGGTCACCGGGTCGGGCAAGACCGAGGTCTACCTGGCCGCCGTCGAGGGGGCTCTGGCGCGAGGGCAGGGAGCGATCGTCCTCGTCCCCGAGATCGGCCTTGCCCCGCAAGCGGTGGCCCGTTTCCGGGCGCGGCTCGGCGATCGCATCGCCGTCCTGCACTCCGCCCTCACCGGCGGCGAGCGCCACGACGAGTGGAGGCGGCTGCGCGATGGCGAGGCGCGCGTCTGCGTCGGGCCCCGCTCGGCGATCTTCGCGCCGGTCGAGAACCTCGGCCTGGTAGTGATCGACGAGGAGCACGATCCCTCCTACAAGCAGGAGGGGGACCCCTGCTACGACGCGCGAACGGTCGCTCGTCACCGCGCCTCCGAGTGCGGCGCCGTGCTGGTCGCCGGCACCGCGACGCCGCGTCCTGAGACCTGGCTGGAGCTGCCGCGGGCGGAGTTGCCGCGCCGCGTCGACGGGCTGCGGCTGCCGCCGGTCGAGATCGTCGACATGCGCGCCGCCGACGCCCGTTCCGGCCCGCTTCATCCCGTCACCTGGGAAGCGCTGGAGGAGGTGCGTCGGGCCGGCGCCAAGGCGATCGTGATGATCAACCGCCGCGGCTTCGCGCCCTGGCTCACCTGTCGCTCCTGCGGCCATCACTGGGACTGCCCCAATTGCGACGTCTCCCTGATCGTCCATCGGCACAGCGGGCGGCTCGTCTGCCACCACTGCTCCCACGCGGAGCCGCTGCCGCGGGTCTGCGGCGAGTGCGGCTCGACGACGCTGTCGCGGGCGGGGGCGGGAACGCAACGGGTCGAGGAGCTGCTCACCCGCCGTCTGGCGCCGATGCCGGTCTTCCGGCTCGACTCCGACACCGCCGCGGAGCGCGGCGCCCACGCCGAGATCCTTGCCCGTTTCGACGCGGCGCCGAGCGCCGTCCTGGTCGGCACCCAGATGGTCGCCAAGGGCCACGACTTCCCCGAGGTGACGCTGAGCGCGATCCTCGACGCCGACGCGACGCTGCGCTTCCCTGACTTTCGCGCCGGTGAACGGACCTTCGCGATGGTCACCCAGCTGGCCGGGCGCAGCGGTCGCGGCGAGGCGGGGGGAGAGGTGATCGTCCAGACCCTGGCGCCCGAGGCTCCGAGCATCGCCGGCGCCGCAGCGCACGACGCCGCCGGCTTCCTGGACGGCGAGCTGGAGCGCCGCCGCATCCTTCGCTACCCGCCCTTCTCCCACCTGGTGCGGATCAACCTCGCATCCGAGCTTGAGCCACGGCTCGACGCGGTCGCAATGCAGCTGGCCGGGGAGATGGCGGACGCGCTGCCGGAGCGGACCGACCTGCTCGGCCCGGCGCCGATGTTCCGCGTCCGCAACAAGCACCGGCGCCGTTTGCTGATGAAGGCGGAGGACCGGGAAGGAACGGTGACCGCAGTGCGCGAAGTGGTGGAGCAACTCGCTGCCGACCGTTCCCTGCGTGAGGTGGCGATAGGGGTCGATGTCGACCCCCAGTAGCGGGCTTCCCACAATCCTTAGACTCGGATATTCGATGAGCGATCGGGTGGAGACGGACACCGGCGAGCACCAGCTCGAGGCGGAGAGGCTCGAGCTGCGCGAGGCAGCGCTCGCCCACGTGATCAAGTTCGGCGACCCGGTGCTGAAGAGCAGAGCCTCCCCGGTCACCGAGTTCGGGCCCGAGCTGCGGGCCGAGGTCGAACGGATGATCCAGATCATGCGCGACGGGATGGGGGTCGGGCTCGCGGCGACTCAGATCGGGGTGCTGCGCCGGGTGCTCGTCTTCGCAGCGGGCTCCGATGCCGAGCCGACTGCGCTGGTCAACCCAGAGATCGAGTGGCTCTCCGATGAGATCGTCGTCGCCGAGGAGGGTTGCCTCAGCCTGCCGCGGGTCTCGATGGACGTCGAGCGACCGCTGCACGCCCGGATCGGCGGCCAGGACACAGGGGGCGAGTCGATCTGGCTGGAGGCGTCGGGCCTCGAGGCGCGGGTACTCCAGCACGAGATAGACCACCTCGACGGGGTGCTGATCCTCGACCGCACGACCCGCGAGCAGCGCAAGGGCGCGCTGCGGGCACTGCGCGAGGGCGGCAGCTACAGCCCGCCGGCTGAAGATGAAGGCTCCGAGTCCCCCGCCGGCGAGCATCGCGAACCACGCACAGACGCTTGAGTCGTACCGTCTATCTGGGGACGTCGGAGTTCGCGGCCGCGGTGCTGCGTCGCTTGGCGGACTCCTCGCACCACCCGCTGCTAGTCGTCACCCCCCCGGATCGCCCCAAGGGGCGGGGGCGCAGGACACAGTCGCCGCCCGCCGCCGAGACGGCGCGCGAGTTGGGGATCGAGCTGCTGCAAGCCGAGAGCGTCAACGACGATGGCGCGCTGGAGTGCATTCGCGCCGTCGCCCCCGAGGTCGTCGCCGTCTGTGCCTTCGGTCAGCTGATCCGCGAGCCCTTGCTCTCCGAAGGGCCGATGCTGAACGTCCACCCGTCGCTGCTGCCGCGCTGGCGCGGGGCGGCGCCGATCGAGCGGGCGATCATGGCCGGCGACGAGCGCACCGGGGTCTGCATCATGCGGGTGACCGAAGGGCTCGACTCCGGCCCGGTCGCCTTGCGCGAGGAGGTCGCAATCGGCTCCGAGGAGGACTTCGAAGCTCTCTCCGCCCGGCTCGCGGCGATCGGCGGCGAGCTGCTCGTCGGGGCGCTCGACCTGCAGGCGGAGGGGCGGCTGGAGTTCGAAGACCAGGACGACGACGCCGCGACCTACGCCGAGAAGGTCGACTCCGCCGAGCGGCGACTCGATCCCGGTCGCCCAGCCGCCGAGCTTGCCCGCGTGGTTCGCGCCCTGACCCCGCATGTCGGCGCCTATCTGGAGACCGATGGGGACGGCAGACTGGGGGTGCGCAGGGCGCGGGATGTCGACGTCAGCCTCAAGGCGGGCGAGGTTCGCGCCGAGTGGGGGGCGCTGCTGCTCGGCTGCGGCCAGGGGGCGCTGCGGCTGGAGGTCGTTCAGCCACAGGGAGGCAAGCCGATGCCCGCCGACGCCTACCTGCGCGGGCACCCGCTCCCCAAGCTGTGAGTTCCGTTTCCCCGGCGCGGGCGCTTGCTTTCGAGGTCGTCCGCGCCACCTTCGAGGAGGGCGCCTTCGCCGAACGGGCCTTTCGCGAAGCCGCCGACGCGCGCGGCATCGCCGGGCGCGAGCGCGCCCAGGCTCAGCGCCTCGCCTACGGCGCCGTGCAGCGCCGCGCCACCGCCGATGCCGCGATCGAGCGGTTGGCCGAGCGCTCGGCGCGGCTGCTCGACCCGCCGGTGCTGGCCGGCTTGCGGCTCGGCCTCTACGAGCTGCTCTTCGCCGACGCCACCCCCGACCATGCCGCGGTCGACCAGGCTGTCGAGCTGGTCAAGGAGGCCGGCGCTGCCCACGCCTCCGGCCTCGTCAACGCGGTCCTGCGCCGCGCGATCCGCGAGCGCGACGAGCTGACCGCCTCCCTGCTCGGCGACGACTCGACTCCGGAGGCGGCGGCGATCGCCCACTCGGCGCCGCTCTGGCTGGCGCGGATGTGGTGGGAGGAGCTGGGCTCCGACGATGCCCGCTCCCTGCTGGCCGCCTGTAACGAGCCGGCTGAGGTGGCGATGAGGGTGAACACGCTGCGGACGGATCGGGACACGGTGCTTGGGGAACTGAAAGGCGCCGGCGTCGAAGTGCGGGCGCCCGAGGCCGAGTGGCCGCTCGCCGCGCCGGAGATGATCGTGATCGAGGGGCGGATGGGGGAGGCGGTTCCCGCCAAGATCGTCGCCGGCGAGCTGACTCCGCAGAGCCGCGGCTCCGCCGCCGTGGTCGAGGTGCTCGACCCCCAGCCCGGCGAGCATGTGCTCGACCTTTGCGCCGGCCCGGGGATCAAGACAGGCCAGATAGCCGCCCGCATGGGCGACCGGGGCGAGGTGATCTCGGTCGAGAGCGACCCCGGCCGAGCCGCCGAAGTCGCCGACCAGGCGCGGCGGCTGGGGCTGCGCGGCGTCACCGTGATCGAGGCCGACGCCACCGCGGCGGGAATGGCGGCGGGCTTCGACCGGGTCCTGCTCGACGCGCCCTGCTCGGATCTTGGCGCGCTCGCCTCCCGCCCCGACGCCCGCTGGCGCAAGTCGCCGCGGGCGATAGAGCGGTTGGCCGAGGTTCAAGACAAGATGCTGCGCCAGGCGGCCGAAGTGCTGCGCCCCGGCGGCGTCCTCGTCTACTCGACCTGCACGATTTCCCGACGCGAGAACGAGGACCGGATTACCGGTGACCTTGAGCTTCAGCTGCGCCCGGATCGCGACCGCACGACGGGATTCTTCATCTGTCGCCTACGACGGGAACCCACCTGAAGCGGCATGATCACTGGGATGAGTGGAGCCAGTGAGGGGAGCGCCGAGGGGGAGAGCACACTGCGCCGGGCGCCGTGCCCGGGCTGCGGCGAGCCGTGGCTGCGGCCGACGCAGCTGCCCGGCCGCTTCCGCTGCGTGTACTGTCTGCGCCGCTTCGAGCTCGTCTCGCAGTGTCCCGACTGCGGCGAGCACCAGACCATCGCTCGCATGAGCCACACCGAAGACATGCAGTGCCAGATCTGCGGGGGCTCCATGCTGAGGCACGTATGAGCGAGCGGATGGGGGAGCTGATCGCCGAGCGTCGGGTCGCCCCGTCGATCCTCTCCGCGGACTTCTCGCGGCTTGGGGAGCAGGTCGATGAGGTGATGGCCGCGGGGGCGCGGGTGATCCACGTCGACGTGATGGACGGGCACTTCGTCCCGCCGATCACGATTGGACCGCTGGTTGCCGGCTCGATCGCCGACCGGGTCCACGATGCCGGTGGAGCGATGGACGTCCACCTGATGATCGCCGAGCCCGACCGTCACATCGAGGCCTTCGCCGAGGCCGGCGCCGACTCGATCACCTTCCACGCCGAGGCGACCCCGCACGCCAACCGGACTCTCGCGGCGATCCGCGAATTGGGCTGCCTGGCGGGGGTCGCGATCAACCCCGGCACCCCGGCCGAAGCGGTCGCCGAGCTGCGAGGCTACGCCGACATCGTCCTCTGCATGACGGTCAACCCCGGCTGGGGCGGCCAGGCCTTCATCCCCGAGTCGCCCGGCAAGGTTTCCCGTCTTGCGGCACTGGTCGGCGACGCGCGGATCGAGGTCGACGGGGGAATCGACGCCTCCACCGCCGGCCCGATCGCCGAGGCCGGCGCCTCACTCTTCGTGGCCGGCTCCGCCGTCTTCGGGGCCGAAGACCCAGCGGCCGCTTATGCAGAGATCGCTGCGGCGGCGGGCGCGGCTTAGCCGCGCGCGATCAGCGCGCCCGTTACTTCCTGCCACCAGGACCGTTCGACTGGGTCGACGCCGCCGTCTCGATCGGCGCGGCGCTCGCACCAGCTGGCAAGGGCGCGACGTCCGCCAACCGCAACCACCTCGGGGCCGGTTACCGCGTAACGCCCGTCGACCAGGGCCACCAGGGCGCCGGGCCGGTCGCGGCGGCTGCGCAGGACCGAGAGCACCGCGATCCCGTTGACCTCGCTCGGCGCCGCCGGTTCCTCGCCCTCGCCCGCCGGGCGCACCGAGAAGACCTGCGAGGCGGCGCGGCGCGGCAGCATCGGCGGCGGCGGCTCCCCGATCGGGCCCTCGTGCCAGCGCTTGGTCAGGGCTTCGACTTCGTCGCGCAACTCCCCCCGCACAAGGATGTGCAGCTCGTCCCCATCGCGCAGCTCGGTCGAGCCGCGAGGCGGGATCGCCCGCCCGCCGCGGACGATCACGTTGACCAGCGCCTCGCGCGGCAGCCCCAATTCCCTCACCAGGTGCCCCGCGGCGGCCGATTCGGGCCGCAACCGGTAGGCGATCACGTCGCCGCCCATGCGACGGATCCGCCCCGACTCCCGCAGCCGCCGCGGCAGCGCCGGTTCGCTGGTCGTCAGCCCGAGCCGTTGGGCGAGCGGCTCGAAGCTCGCCCCCTGGATCAGGGTCGAGGTGACGACGACGAAGAAGACGATCGCGAACAGCTGTTGTCCGCCGCTGACCCCGGCGACGACCGGGAAGGTGGCCAGCCAGATCGGCGTCGCCCCGCGCAACCCCGCCCAGCCGAGCATCGCCCGCTCGCGCACGTCGAGCGAGGTCAGGAGGGTGGCGGCGAGGGCGGCGAGGGGCCGCGCGACCAGGATCAGCACTGCCGAGAGGCCTATTCCCTCGGCCGCGACGCCCCCCAGCGTGCTGGGGAAGACGAGCAGGCCGAGCAGGATGAACAGCGCGATCTGGGCCACCCATCCGACCCCCTCGTGGAAGGCGACGATCGTGCGGCGGGCCGGGATGTTGCCCGAGCCCAGCGCCAGCGCGGTCAGGTAGGTGGCGAGCAGGCCGGAGCCGTGCGCGACCTCCGCCAGGCCGTAGGCGAGCCCGGCGATCGCGATTGTCGCCACCGGGTAGATACCGTCGGTCGGCATGCGCACCGCGTTCAGGGCGGCGACGGCGATTCGGCCCAGCGCCAGGCCGATCGCCGCCCCCAGCGCCAGTTTGAGGACGAGCAGCCCGGCCATGTCGGCGATCCCGTAGTCAGGCTGCTGGATCCAGTCGATGAAGCCGATCACCAGCAGCAGGGCGACCGGGTCGTTCATTCCAGACTCGCCTTCCAGCGAGCGGGCCAGCCGTTTCTCCAGCGTCGAGCGGCGCAGGACGGCGAAGATCGCCGCCGAGTCGGTGGCGGGGACAGCAGCGCCGACCAGCATCCCCTCCAGCGTGCTGAGGCCAAAGATCCACTTCGCCGCGAAGCCGGCGATCGCCGCGGTGAGGATCGTGCCGACGGTCGCCAGCGAGGCGGCGGTCCCCAGCACAGGGCGAATCTCCGACCAACCGGCCGTCAGGCCTCCCTCGAAGAGGATCAGGACCAGGGCGATCGTGCCCAGCGTCCGCGCCAGCTCGGCGTCGTCGAACTCGATTCCGCCGATCCCCTCAGAGCCGGCCAGCATCCCCAGCCCGAGGAAGAGCAGCAGGCCGGGAATCCGCACCCGGTCGGCAAGCAGGGCGCCGGCGATGCCCGCGGCGAGCAAGGCGCCGGCGGCGAGGATCAGCTCGGCGTCATGGCCTCCCATCGAGGACCTAGGCGCCTTCGTCGACCGCCGCCAGCCGCGTTTCCAGCTCCTCTGTGGAGCCGGCCTGCGGCACGTCTTCGGCGCGCTCGCGCGGGCGGCGGTAGATCAGGAAAAGCAGGCTCAGGAGCAGCCCCGCGGTGAGGGCGAAGCCGATCTCGACCCGGCGAAACTCGTCGCCGATCAAGGGAAGAAAGCACCAGGCGATGAAGAAGGCGGCGCAGCCGATCCAGCGCGCCGAGGCGCGCCGCACTTGGCCCTGGGCGAGGCAGGCCTGGTTGATCGTCACCGAGGAGAGGTAGAGGCCCATCCCGGCGGTGACCAGCAGCAGCCCGATGCGGTCGTATTCGAACTTCTTGCTGAAGGCGAGCTGCATCAGCTGCGGTCCGGCGACCAGCACGAAAAGCGCGACGACCGCGGCGAAGGCGGCGATCGCCGCCAGCACCATCCGCACCGAACGGTGGAACTCCTCCTCGCTTCCCTCCTCGGTGGAGGTGTGGAGACTGGTCAGGTGGGGGAGGATGCTGGTCGAGACCGCCTGGAAGAGCTGCAGCGGGGCGCGGGCGATCATCAGCACGTTGAAGATGAAGCCGGCCGCCGCGGCGCCCTCCAAGCCGCGGACGATCAGCGGCCCGGCGTTGAGGAAGACCTGCTCGCTGAACATGATCAGCAGGACCGCGGCGGCGAAGCCAGAGCCGTGCGCCAGGCTGAACTCCGATTCCGCCTGGCGCGCGGGTCCTGTTGCCGCAGGGGACCCACCACCCCCTGCGGTAGCTAAAGCTTCCTCGGGGGTGGTCCCCCCTGCGACGCCACCCGCGCGAGAGCGCCTTGCGAATGCTGCCGGCACCACCATTAGGGATAAGGCGGGCGCGGCGACGATCCCGATCGCCACCGCCGACTGCCCGCTCAGCAGGCCGATCGCGACCAGCACCGCGAACAGGGTGCGGAACACGGACTCGGAAAGGATCAGCGCCGTGAAGAGGCCGAAGCGGCGGTGCCCGGCCAGGTAGCCGCGGGCGAAGTAGCTCGCCGCGTAGAACAGCACCGCCGAGAAGAAGATCCAGTAGAGGGTCTCGTTTCCCTCCAGCAACCCGTCGGCGATTGGCCCATGCAGCGCCAGGGTGACGACGGCGAAGGTGGCCGCGAGCCCCAGCTGGATCTTCGTCGCCACCCGCACCGGCTCGGCGATCGGCTCTCCCTTCACCAGCCGCTCGGAGATGTGCCGGGAGAGGAGCTGGTCGATCGGCCGGTAGAGCGTCGAGACGGTGATGAAGACCGCCGACCAGAGCACGGTGATCTCGCCGTAGTCGGGCTTGGACAGCACGTGCGAGGCGATGAAGAAGTAGGCGTAGGTGATGACGCCGGTGAGGCCGACGCCGATCGAGAGGAAGCTCGCCGTCTTGCCGTAGTCGGCGGTGCGGTCGGTAGAGGCCTCCCGGTGGGAGCCCGGCGCTGTCCGTCGCAGTCGCATCAGCGGTCCGGCGCGCCGCGCTCGTAGTGGGAGGGCTCGACTCCCAGCGACAGCTCTACCCGGCGCACCCGCTCGAAGACCCGCTGCGTCATCACCCGCTGCCCCGCCAGCAGGTCGCCGATCACCCCCAGTGCCAGCAGCTGCACGGCGGCGATGAACAGCACCGCGCCGAGGATCAGCGACTGGATGTGGCCGGTGGTGTCGCCGTTGAGGATCCAGTCGAGGAGGAAGGGCATCCAGGCGGCCAGCGCCAGCAGCGCGACGATCAGCCCGACGGTGGCGAAGACCCGCAGCGGCTCGTAGCGTGCGTAGATGCGGAGGATCGAGAGGGCGTTGCGGCGCACGTAGGCTCCGGTCGAGTCAAACAGGCGCGACTCGCGGGTCTGCGGGTTGGTGCCGATCGCCGCCTGATCGACCGCGATCAGCATCTTGCCGGCCTGGATCAGGCTCTCCAGCGTGTAGGTGAAGTTGTCGACGACGAGCAGTTGCAGGGCGGCCTCGCGGTTGTAGGCGCGGAAGCCGGAGGTGGTGTCGGCGATGTCGGTGTCGGAGAGGCGCCGCACGACCCAGCTGCCGACTCGTTGCAGCGCCTTCTTCGGGCCCGAGAAGTGCTCGATCCGGGCGACCTGGCGGTTGCCGACGACCATGTCAGCCTCGCCGGCAAGGATCGGCGCGACCAACTTCGGGATGTCGGCGCCGCGGTACTGGTTGTCGGCGTCGGTGTTGACGACGATGTCAGCGCCCAGCTTCAGGCAGGCGTCGAGGCCTGCCTGGAACCCTGCCGCGAGGCCCTTGTTGTTCGTCAGGCGGACGACGTGGTCCACGCCGTGCGCGCGAGCAACCTCGACCGTGCGATCTGTCGAGCCGTCGTCGACGATCAGCAGCTCGACCTCGTCGATTCCCTCGATGCCGTGAGGAATGTCCGCGATCGTCGCGGGCAGCGTCTCTTCTTCGTTCAGGCAGGGGATCTGGACTATTAGCTTCATTTGGCGGCGTCAGCGTATCGGCGCGCGGGTCCTGTCAGGGGATGAGGGGGGCACTGCGGGCGGGGTCGTCCTCGACTCCCCTCATCCCCTGCCACCCGCGCGAGGTACCATTGACTGACTCGTCAATCAATTCCATGAACGTTCAGCTCACAGACGTAGATCGAGCCCACCTGAGGCGGGCCTTGGAGCTTGCGGAGCGCGGGCGCGGGCGGATTAGTCCAAATCCGATGGTTGGAACGGTGATCGTCAGGGATGGCGACGTGATTGGTGAGGGATGGCATGTGGAGTTGGGGGGTTTGCATGCCGAGCGGGCGGCGCTTGAGGATTGCGAGGACCCGAGCGGTGCGACGATGTACGTGACTCTCGAGCCGTGCGCGCATCAGGGGCGGCAGCCACCTTGTGTCGACGCGATTCTCGAAGCCGGCATATCCCGGGTGGTGATCGCTTCCGACGATCCGAGTGAGAAGGCTGCTGGGCGCGGGCCGGGGATCCTGCGCGATGGGGGCGTAGAGGTCGAGTTCGCTGCTGGTAAGGAGGCCGCCGCCGCACGGCTGCTGAATCAGCCTTTTCGCAAGCACGCCCGCACCGGGTTGCCGTTGGTGACCTTGAAGATGGCGATGTCGATGGACGGCCGGTTCGCGACCCCGCCTGGCGAGTCACAGTGGATCTCCGGTGAGCGGAGCCGGGAGTTGGTTCACCGCTGGCGCGCCGAGCACGACGCGATCGCGGTCGGCATCGGCACCGTCCTCGCTGACGACCCGTTACTGACCACCCGCATTCCCGATGCCCGTCAGC
>Ga0075423_10000258_pt1 | contig 40124 bp, 32 predicted proteins | sample SoiMethybrSBSTD2_FD_80114 | JGI IMG/M metagenome (GOLD analysis project Ga0075423, IMG submission 80114) | Bulk soil microbial communities from a Populus tree surrounding site in Tennessee, USA - Soil MetaG P. TD hybrid SBSTD2 | ecosystem: Environmental > Terrestrial > Soil > Tree plantation...
ATCTCTGATCCCTCGTGACGGCGTCACTCGCCTCTACCGTCGAACAGGCCGTTCGTGATCTCTGATCCCTCGTGACGGCGTCACTCGCCTCTACCGTCGAACAGGCCGTTCGTGATCTCTGATTCCTCGTGACGGCGTCACTCGCCTCTACCGTCGAACAGGCCGTTCGTGATCTCTAGGCTGCACGTTTTAACCGCTGAAAACACGCGACTTGCAAGCAAACACGCGATGTGGCACTCTTATTGCTCATTAAGAGCCTTCTGTTCGGCGGAAGCAGGACTCTAATTCGGTCACAAGGAACCCCTTAATTTGAGTAAAGACGATCTGATTGATATGCAGGGAACCGTGGTTGCGGTTCACTCAGGTGGGCTGTACCGCGTTCAGTGTGATGCCGGTCATGAAGTGCTGGCGCAGTTGAGCGGCCGGATGCGGCGCTTCCGAATCAAAGTCGTTCCCGGCGATCGCGTCACGGTAGGTGTATCCCCGTACGACCCGGTCCGCGGAATTATTACGTTCCGAGCCAGATAACATTCAGTCGGACACCACTAGTAAAGTCATTTGAGCAAAAGCGGTACCCCATCACCACCGAAGCGTCGCGGCCGGCGGCAGCCGCCATTTCGCCGATCAGCGCGCCCGCAGCAGGCACCGGCGCCCGAACCAGCGGTGCTGGCCTACGACCCCGTGCCCTTCGACCCCGCGCCAATCCCCTTCGACAAGCTCTCACTTGACGAGCGACTGCTGAGCGGAATCCGTGATCTCGGCTGGGCCGAGACACGACCCGTCCAAAGCGGCGTGATTCCACTGGCGATCTCTTCCGATGACGTGATTGCGTGCGCAGAGACCGGCACAGGTAAGACGGCTGCATTTCTGGTCCCAATCCTCCAGCGTTTCCTCAACGAACCGTCGCCGCAACCGCTGCGAACGCGTGCCCTCGTGCTGGCGCCGACGCGCGAGCTCGCCGTGCAAATCGAAGATCAGGTGCAGGGACTCACGTACCACACGACTGTTTCGAGCATCGCGGTCTTCGGCGGCGTGCCGATGGAGGCCCAGGAGCGCGCCCTCCGCGCCGGCGTCGACATCGTCGTCGCCACGCCGGGACGGCTGATGGATCACATGCGTCACGAGTCGACGGACTTCAGCGGCCTGGAAGTTCTCGTGCTGGACGAAGCCGACCGCATGCTCGACATGGGCTTCTGGCCCGACGTGCAGCGCATCCTGTCCGCGCTCCCGATCTCGCGGCAGACGCTGCTCTTCTCCGCGACAATGCCCGCCGAGGTTTTGAAGCTGACTCAGGAGTTTCTGCGCGGGCCGAAGTACATCCAGGTCGGACGTCGCGGCGGGCCGGCACAGACAATCTCGCACGCCGTTCAGACGATGGCATCGGGTGAGAAGACGCAATGGCTCGCCCGCTGGCTGCGAGACGAGGCCATGGGACCAGTGCTGATCTTCTGCCGAACGAAGATTGGCGCCGAACGACTGGCGCAGCGTTTGAGCACGATGGGTATTCGCGCCGCGTCGCTGCATGCCGATCGCACTCAGCAGCAGCGGATGGCGGCTGTAGAAGGGTTTCGAACCGGAACGTACCCGGTCCTCGTTGCAACCGACGTGGCGGCCCGTGGCCTGGACATCGATGGCATCGCGCACGTCGTCAACTACGAAGTGCCCGATACGCCGGAAGCGTACGTCCATCGTGTTGGACGAACGGGACGCGCCGAATCAACGGGGAGCGCTTTGACACTGGTAGCGCCCGAAGAACTGCGCGCGCTTCGCGCGCTGGAGAAAGCTGTTGGAGTCCAACTTCAGTAACGGACCGATGGACCCGCCTGCCGAGGATCCACCGGGTGGCGGTGAGTCGCCCGGCCAGCCTGCGATTTCGCAGTCGACCGGCGCCGTTCGCTTCAATTCGTGCCGATGGCAGCAGCCTGCCGAGGAAGGAACGGCGGCATTCTGCACGCATCGTGAAGTCAAGCCGTACGCGGGAACGTCAGGCTTTGATCCGGAAGCCTGGTGCACGGACTGTCAGTACTACAAGCTGCGACGCGCGCCCAAGAAGCGGAATCCCGACGAATATCGATATTGACGCGACACGCGGACTTCCGCCCGCGCGTCAATCACAGAACTCCTGCGCCAGGTGAACCCACTCCCCATCCGGAGCCAGTTCCTGATACGCGCGCCAGTGCAATCGTGCTTCCGGTGAGAGACCGCTCTTCTCGAGTGACACGGCCAAGTAGAAGTGCGCGTCGGCGTACGTGGGATTGATTCGAAGCGCCTCGCGATAGCACTCCTGCGCTTCTTTGTAACGACCGAGGTCGTGAAAGATGTTCCCGAGATTGAAATGCGACTCGAACACACCCGGTTCAAGCGTGATCGCGCGCTCGTAGAGCGCCTGGGCTTCGGCCATCTGATTTCGCGCGTAATGGATGTTGGCGAGATTGATGAGCGCGGGCACGAGATACGGATCGATTTCCAGCGTTCGGCGATAGGCGTCGAGCGCATCATCGAAATGATCGGGGTCGCCATCGTCCAGAGACGATGCCAGCGCGAATTCCTGCTCTGCCGCTCCTGCATCGTCGTCGGGCTCGGCACCCATGAGAGTCGCCAGCGGTGGCGTTTCGTGACGCTTGAGGTGAAAGATCTTGGCCGGCCGGGCGTCGAGTCGAAAATCGAACGCGAGCTGCCCGTGCCGCGATGCCAGGAGATTTCGAAGCACCGTCCGGAAGCTGATGCCTTCGCCAAGTTCGGCATCGGCCTGCCGGATCGTGGCGAGATCACCAAAAGCGTAGAAGACTTCGCCGTGGGCACGGCGTGACGGCCGGATCAACCCCCACTTCTGCATGTAGCGGAGGTGGTCGTCGCGCAGATGCGCGTGCCGCTCGAGTACTTGACGACGGGAGACCGCGCTGGGACCAGGAGTGGCCACTGCGCCACTCACTATAATCCAGACATGATGATTGCGGGCGATGTCGGCGGGACCAAGACATTGCTGGGACTCTTCGAGCCCAGCGCGCGGCGTCCCATCGCGCGCGCCACGCGAAGCTACGAGACCACATCGTTCTCGTCGTTCATCGAGATCCTTGATGAGTTCGTGCGCGAGATGCGCAGTGGCCCCATTCGCGCAGCGGCGTTCGGTGTCGCGGGGCCGGTCGTGCACGACAACGCGAAGCTGACAAACATCGGCTGGAACGTCAGCGCCGCTGACATTCGCACGCGCCTCGACACGCCGCACGTCCGGCTGCTGAACGATCTCGAAGCGACTGCCCGCTCGATCGAGATCCTCAGCGACGACGAAGTGTTCGTACTGCAGCAAGGAATCGAGAACGCCGAAGCCGGCGCTGCAGTCATCGCCGCCGGCACCGGACTGGGACAGGCGTATTTGCATCGCCGGAATGGGCGTCTCGTTCCGGCGCCGTCAGAGGGCGGACACGCTGATTTCGCAGCTCGAACCGAGCGCGAGGCCGAGCTCGTGCGTATGCTGCGCGAGAAGTTGGGACGCGCGGAGGTGGAGCAGGTGCTGAGCGGACCGGGGCTGGTGAATCTGTATCGCCTCACGCATCAAGGAGGCGAGTGTGCCGCCGTCATCGACCTCGACGCGCCCGACGCACCGGCGGCGGTGTCGCGAGCGGGGCTGGCAGGGCGATGCCAGGGGTGTGCGGAGGCGCTTCAGATGTTCGTCAGCGCGTACGGGGCCGAGGCCGGAAACCTCGCGCTCCGGGGCCTGGCGCTCGGAGGTATTTACATCGGGGGCGGGATCGCGCCTAAGATCCTGCCAGCGATCCGGAGCGGCGCTTTCATGCTAGCTTTCCTCGACAAAGCGCCGATGACAGAGATGCTCTCGAAGGTGCCGATAAAGATCATTCTGAACGAGGAAGCTGGTCTGCTTGGTGCGGCCTCGTGTGCGAACGAGCTGGCATGATGCATCCCGCAGACAATCTGGCAGATAACCGACGGCGGATTCCGGCAGACGCCTGGGTCCTGGCGGCAGTCTTCATCGTCAGCTGGGCGTTTCGATTTCTGTCGACGACGAATTTTCACAACGATCAGTACATGCACCTGGCCTGGGCTAATCAGGTGCTGGCGGGGGAACTCCCCGTCCGCGACTTCGTCGACCCGGGCATGCCGCTCACCTATCTCGCGTCCGCCGCGGCGCAATTGCTGTTCGGTCGCGGCGCGTGGGCAGAGGCTGTGCTCTCCTTCACGCTCCTGTCTGCCGGTGCGGCCCTGACGTGTTATCTGGCGAAGCGCGCGTCCAACTCGCTGCTGATTGGTCTCATCGCTGCGCTCATCCAGATCGTGATTGCGCCTCGGCTGTACAGCGCGCCGAAAATCGTGCTGCCGCTCATGGCGGTCTGGGCGTTCTGGCGCTACACCGACCGGCCGTCGCGACGAAGCCTCGTGGTCCTGGCGGTCTGCACTGCGGTGGCGTTTCTGGTCAGACACGACCATGGCATCTACATCTGGGTCGCCGCGAGCGTGCTGCTCATTTACCTGCATCGGCCGAATGGGGCGAAACGAGTGGCGACATACTCAGCCTATGTCGCGGTGAGCCTGCTTCCCTTTTTCGCGTACGTGCAGTGGTATCAAGGGATCGTCGGCTACGTGCGGGCCGGCCTGTCATTCACGGATGCCGAATATCGAGGGCGCCGCGTCGATCTGCGTCCCCAGTTCGACCTGACGCCGCTGGTGTTGCAACCGCCGGTCATAAACGTCCGCTGGTCCTCCTCGGTGGACGCCGCGACACGCGCACACATCGAAGCAGAGCATCGCCTGGAAGATCCCGCGTACCTCCGCGAGCACACATGGCAGTATCGCCTCGCCGATCCGTCGGCGAGCAACGTGCGCGGCTTGATCAATCGACAAGAGATCGAAGATACGGCAGGCATCGACCGCGCGGCCTCGCAGGTCTCGGGCGTCAACGAGACGATGCTCGGGCAGCTTGGCCGCGTCGCGAGTCAACGAGGTGCCGGCTGGCTCACCGTGCTGCTCAAGCGTGAAAACGCTATCGCGTGGATGTATCTGTTGTTCACGTGGGTGCCGGTGCTCGTCCTGGTATTTCTCGTCGTCGGATGGCTCCGGCCGTCGTGGGGCTTTCACTCAGGTCAAATGGCAGCGCCGGTCGTCATGGCGGCTACGGTCCTGAGCGTCGCAACCAATCAAGGGTTTCTGCGCGATCCGCTCGATGTGCGGCTCGCCGACGCATCGGCAGTCACGTTGATTCTCGCCGCGTGGCTCGTTGGACGATTCAACCCCACGTTATCGATGCCGCGAGCCGGGTTGCCCGGCCAGAGGCGCGCAGTGTGGCCACGCTCCGCGATCGCAGCGATGGTGATGATGACGATCGCAATCGGCGCCGCGGGTGCCACGCTTCTGAGCGCCGCGGAACTGGGCGGCCTGCATCGCGCGCTGGAGAAAGCGCGCGTCGTCGAAGGCCCTCGCATCATGGCCCGGGGCGCACGTCAGACCATCAGCGACCTCAACACGCAGCCGCCGATCGAGGGCTGGCTGGCATCTGGCGACGAGCAGCGTGAGCTGAAAGAGTTGACTCGATACGTCCGTGAGTGCACGAAGCCGGACGATCGGCTGCTCGTCACATGGTTCGCACCCGAGGTGTACTTCTACTCAGAACGGAAATTCGCCGCAGGTCTCGCCTTTTTCTATCCCAGGTTCTTCTCCTCACCCGCCGAAGAGGAGGTCGCGTTCGCCCGCTTTCGGAAGCAGACTGTACCAATCGTGATTGTTGACGTCTCGAGCTACGAGCAGTCGTTCATTCACGACCATCCGAAGCTTGCGGCTCACCTGGCAGACGAGTACGCAGTTGCCGGCGAAGTCACTGCTACTGACGCGCGGTACCGCGTCTTGACGGATCGTCGCGCCGTCCCTGTGCGCGTCAGCACGCCATGGTCGCTGCCGTGCTTTCAGTAGCGACTCGACATCGGGTTCACGGAACGCGGCTCCGGCCGTGTTCACGGAACGCGTCTCTGGCCGACGATCTCCTTCAAACGCCGAGCACGCTCTTCTGCCGGCATGGCGAGGGTTCTCTTCCAGATGCCGTCGTAATCGACGAGGCCCTTGCGCAGCCCTTCGATCCTGACCTGCCCGTCGGCAAACTCCTTGCCCCATAGATCGACCCACACGTCGTACACGAACAGGAAGATCAGCTCATGGTGATCGCCCTTGAACGGCACGTCGGCTGCGAGGCGATGACCGAGCTCGTGGACCAGCGTGCCGCGCTTGGTTTCGTCCTCATAGCTCGCCCGCAGGACCATCGGCCGACCTCCCCGTTCACCGGAGTAACTCGTACCCTCATAGATGCTCACCTCGATAGGTCCCGGCTCGAAGCGGAGCCCTGTCGCTCGCTCCATCGCTGCGACGATGCGGGATCCTTCCCTGGCCCAGATGTCGCGGTACTCCTGCGTGGCCGCGCTGAAACTTTCCGCCGACGCCGTGAAGTTCAGTTGAAGTGAAGGAGTGGGCGCCTGCCCGAGGAAAGGACTCGATAACGTAAGGAGTGCCGCCAGGATCATGAGTCGCATGAGGCCTCCGGAGATCTGCGGAATAGTAGCGTCGCAGACCAATCGTTCGCTACTCAGTTACTCCCCGTCTCGACGAGCGCTCGTCGCGCCTCACCTCCCGTTTTCGAATTCGGTCTCTGTTCGCGGAGCGTGCGGCAATTGAGCGTCCAGCGATTCGCGATACCGAAGGCAGCCGCGCAGGAACTGAGGCCATGCAGGAACGTTTGGGAGTGGGTCGCTCTTCTCGGGTAACAGTCCCCAGAGCTGCGGGTGATGCCAACACAAGTCGTGTTCCGAACTGTCGCGGTGAGCGCGGATTCCTGCACGCAGCCGTTTGACTTCTGCCACAAGCGCGTCACGATCGAAATTGGCCAGATCTTCGTCCATCTCGGCTTCTTGCCCTTTCCCGGATTAGAGTAGAGCCCATTTGTCCACTCTACTCTTCATCCTCATGAGCGTCGCTGCGGCAACTCAGCCTGGCGCGTCAATTGCCGGCACGGTTCTCGACGGCTCAGGGGCGCCGGTGCCAAACGCGAGCGTGCGCCTCGAAGCGTCTGGCGCCACAGTCGCGGAGTACCGCACAGGGTATGACGGCCGCTTTCAGTTCACCGTCGATGCGCAATCGATGCTGCGCATCGTGGTATCGGCACCCGGTTTCGCTCTGACGACCGAGGCCGTGCCAGCCGCAGGTGAGAGCATTCAGATCACGTTGCAGCCCGCGCCCTTCTTCGAAGCCGTAAATGTGACGTCCTCCCGCGCCGATGCGCCGAGGGCCGATCCGACTGTGACGATGACGGTGATTCCATCGTCGGAGCTGCTGACGAGCGCGGCCGTCACTCTGGATGATGCGTTGAAGATGGTGCCCGGGTTCGCCCTGTTTCGACGGACATCGTCGCGTACCGCAAATCCGACGGCGCAGGGGGTGGCGCTTCGCGGCATTGGCGGTACTGCACAGAGCCGATCGCTGGTGCTCGTCGATGGTGTGCCGCTCAACGATGCGTTCGGTGGTTGGATCTACTGGGACAAGATTCCGCAGGTCGCGCTCGACCGCGTGGAGGTGCAGCGCGGCAGCGGCAGCGACCTGTATGGTGCGGATGCGGTCGGCGGCGTGGTGCAGCTCCTCACGCAGCGACCGGGACGCCCGTCCGGAACTGCGCTCGTCGAGGGCGGCGGCCTCGGCACTGGACGCGTGTCGCTCTTTGCCGGCGGTCGGACGCGCGGCTGGAGATACAGCGCAAGCGGCGAATGGTTCAACATCGACGGCTACATTCCGGTATCCACCGAGCAGGATCCCGGAATCGCACCACGCGGGCCGATTGATAGCCAGCTGGGATCGACCCATCTCTCCGGCTATGCGTCCACGGGATATCAGGCGGCCAATGGGTGGCGAGTGGACGTCGTCGCGAACGTCTTTGATGAAGATCGCACCAACGGCACACCGCAGTCGATCAACAGCACCGCATGGCGCCAGGGCTCGGGCGAAGTGGCTGGTGCTGTGGGCGGCGGCCTGCTCAGCGCGCGCGGCTTCGGTGGCACACAGGATTACCGCCAGACGTTCACGACGGTCAATGCCAATCGAACGGCGGAAACGCTCATTCGCGACCAGTCCGTGCCGTCAACGTCTGGCGGCCTCGGCGGCCAGTGGTCCCGCGCCTGGGGAGCCCACTCGCTGCTCGTGGGCAGTGAGGGGCGCTATATCGACGGGACATCGATCGACACGCCGTTCGCACAGGGCCAACCGCTTCCGACCGTCGAGGTCGGCGGCACGCAGCGCCTCGGCTCCGCGTTCGTGCAGGACACCTGGCGCCCGAGCGACAGCCTGACGATCGCACTCGGCGCACATGGTGATGTCTGGCATTCCGAATCAGGACAAACGGGTTTCAAGAAGTCGTCAGGGTCGTTCAATCCCCGCGCGGCTGCGTCGTATCGCGTCGGCGAGAGTGGCGTCATCGTGCGCGGAGCCGTGTATCACGGATTTCGCGCGCCGACGCTGAACGAGCTCTATCGAAACTTCAGCGCGGGCAACACACAGACGCGGCCGAATGAAGATCTCGAGCCGGAACGATTGACCGGTGGGGACGTGGGCGTGATGGTGACCCGCGGTCGCGTATCGGCGCGCATCACCAGCTTCTGGAACGTGCTCGACGAAGCGATCACGTCAATCACGTTATCCAGCACGCCGCAGCTGATCATCAAGCAGCGCGCGAACGCGGACACGGTGCATGCCTCCGGCGTCGAGCTGGAGGCCAGCGCGCGATTTTCCTCGTCACTGTCGGCGACATTCGCCAGCGGATTCGTCAGCTCGACGTTCCAGGGAGACACCTCGCTGAATGGCAACAAGGTGCCGCAGGTGCCGGAGTACAACATCGGGCTCGGTGTCCGCTACACGCCGAAGGCGTGGAGCACGTCGGCGCAGCTTCGCATCACCGGTCCGCAGTTCGAGGACGACCAGAACGTGTACACGCTCCGCCGCGCCACAGTGCTCGACGTGTTCGGCGGTCGTACGCTCGTTCGCGGCGTCACCGCATTCGTCGCAGTGGAGAACCTGTTCGACGCGGTCTACGACGTCGGCCGGACGCCTGTGCTGACGACGGGTCTGCCGCGTGCCGCACGCGTGGGCGTCCAGATTGCGCTACCGTAATCCCTCGACGTCGACGAGCTCAGCGCAGACCCTACGCCGTGCTCATGGCAAAGTGCAAGCCCGATGTGTGAATGCCTGCTCGTTTGAAGAGATGCTGCGTGGCCCGCTTCAGGCGGTATTGTCCCGGGCAGATGCACAGCGGTCAAACACTTCCGAAACGCGCGTTTTCAGAGCATCAGCGCATCGCACCCCGATGAACGAAGCCGACGACCGACTTTCCGTATAATCACGCGCGTTCACGCATGCCGCTGACCCAAGGCATTCACATCGGCCCGTACGAAATCGATGTCCAAATCGGCGTTGGCGGGATGGGCGAGGTGTATCGAGCCACCGATACAAATCTCAAGCGCCAGGTTGCGATCAAGGTCCTTCCGGCTGCCGTGGCCAATGACGCGGATCGTCTCGCGAGATTCCAGCGGGAAGCCCAGCTTCTTGCGGCTCTCAGCCATCCCAATATCGCCATCGTCCATGGGCTCGAGAAAGGCGACAGTGTCACAGCGCTCGTCATGGAACTGGTCGAGGGTCCCACCCTCGCCGATCGCATTGCACGAGGCGCGCTGCCGGTCGTTGAGGCACTCGCCATAGCAAAGCAGATCGCCGAGGCGCTCGAGGCCGCCGACGCGCAGGGGATTGTCCATCGAGACCTCAAGCCCGCGAACGTGAAGGTCCGGCCGGATGGAACGGCAAAGGTGCTGGATTTCGGTTTGGCGAAGGCCCTCGAACGAGTGCCCTCGGCAGATATCGATGTCACGGCATCACCGACTGTGACGTCGCCCGCGGTGATGACCGGTGCGGGCGTCCTGCTCGGCACCGCGGCATACATGTCGCCGGAACAGGCGCGCGGGAAGACGGTCGACAAGCGCTCGGACATCTGGGCATTTGGCTGCGTGCTCTACGAAATGCTCACGGCTCGACCGGCGTTCAGCGGTGACAGCGTCGTCGATATCCTGTCCGCGATCGTCAGCCGCGAACCTGACTGGACACAGTTGCCGGTTCAAACCCCGCCGGTGATTCGGCGATTGATGCAGCGCTGCCTCGCCAAGGACGTGAAGCGCCGCCTGCATGACATCGCGGATGCACGAATCGAGATCGAAGACGCGCTTCACGGAGGCGAGAACGTCCCGGAGACTGGCGCGCGTGGTCGCATCGGCGGCCGAGCGGCGGCGATGATCGCGATCGCATTCCTTGCAGTCGGCGTCGCTACTGGCAAGTTCTTGATGCAGCCGCAAGCCGCGAATGCGACACACGCTTCGCAAACCGTACGCTACACGATGCCGATTGACGGATTAGCGCCTGGTTCCACGCCGGTCATTTCCCGCGACGGCCGACAGATCGCGATTGTCGGATCGAAGCCGGGCGGATCGAGCGCGATCTGGGTTCTGTCGCTTGACGGGGAGAGGCCGAAAGAGCTCCCCGGCACGTCCGGCGCTGCGTCGCCGTTCTGGTCGCCCGATGGTCGCTCGCTCGGATTTTTCGCCGATGGTGCAATCAGACGCGTCGATCTCAGTGGCGGGCCAGTGCAGCGCATTGCGAGGGCGGAAGAGACGCTCGGCGGGGCGTGGAGCTCGAGCGGCACGATCGTGTTCTCCGAGCGGTATGCCCTCTTTCAGGTTCCGGCCAGTGGGGGAACGCCCGCACTCGTGGCGTCGCTGGATCTCTCGCGGCAGGAGAATTCGCTGCGGCTTCCGGAATTTCTCCCTGACGGCCGACACTTCCTGTACTTGGCACGCAGTGGCCGTCCCGACAACTCGGGCGCGTATCTGGCATCGATCGATCGCGGAGCGCCTAAGCGCATCCTGAATACACGCTGGCCGGTGCGCTACGTATCGCCTGACACGCTGATGTTCGTGCGTGACGATATATTGCTGGCCCAGTCGTTCGACATCGAGCGCGGAACCCTGTCGGGGACACCTCGCCAGATCGTTGGCCCGATCGACCCGAACCTTCCCACCTCGGACTTCTACGGCGCGTCGGATACCGGCACGCTCGTCTATCGGCTGCTTCCACCTCAGGTGTCTCAACTCGCGTGGGTTGCGCGCGACGGGGCAATGGGATCGGCATTGGGCCAGCCCACCAACGTCTCTAACTTCAGAATCTCCCCCGAGGAGCGGCGGATCGTGTTCGATGAAGCGGACCGGGGCTCTCGAAGCGTGTGGACGCTTGACATCGGTACAGGCGGTCGCTCGCGCCTGACGTTCCCAGGTTCGGATGACTGGCAGCCGATTTGGTCGCCCGACGGCCTTCGCATCATGTTTGGCTCCTACCGTAACGGCCCGATCGACATGTATTCCAAACTTGCAGATGGGGGAGGCAACGATCAGGAGTTCATGGTGTCGTCAATTCAGAAGGGACCCCGTGACTGGTCGAAGGACGGACGTTTTGTTCTCTACACGCAGGATTCACCGGAGACGAAGGAGGATCTGTACGCGCGTGAAGCGTCGGGCAACGCGTCACCCGTCACTATTGCCGCAACGGCTGCGCGCGAGTTCGATGGACGCTTTTCATGGGACCGGCGGTGGGTCAGCTACGTGAGCAATGAAACCGGGATGAATGAGGTCTTCGTGCAGCCGTTCCCGCCGACCGGTGGCAAATGGCAAGTCTCTAGTGGCGGCGCCCTCAGCCCGCGCTGGCGGGAAGACGGGCGAGAGCTGTTCTATCTCACGCCCCAGGGTGAGATGAAAGTCGTTTCAGTTGACGGAGCACGCTCGTTCAGCGCAGGACCAGCTCACACCCTGTTCCACCTGGAGGGCGTCCACTCGGGTCTACCGGGCAACACGGCTTACGAGGTCACGCGTAACGGGGAGCGTTTCCTGGTGAATTTCACCAGGCGTACTCCGCCGGATTCCTCCATTTCAGTGATCCTGAACTGGGCCGCGTCGCAGTGAGACGGATGAATTTCTAGTTTGCTACCCGCAGACACCGGTACCCGGTGCCGCACGAATCCTCGGAGCCGACCTCCACCTCCCGCATCCCGACGAGAGTCTGCAGGATGATGCGACCCTCGGACGAGATCACGAACCGATCGATCGGGTCCCCGTTGTTTCCGAGAGGCGTCGTGGCGAGGTGGAGACTACCGGCACGCGAGTTGCCGGTCTGCTCGCCCGCAGTGCGCGAGTAGATCTGCGCGGTGCGTCCGTTGCCACCGCACCCTGACCAGAAGCCGTACTGCCGTCGCTCGCAGCGTTCACCCCATGCCTGCCAGTACAGGGTGCCGAGCGAGGTTCCCTGCCGCACGGGCTGCGGCCGGGCGTTGTACGCCGCTCCATCGGGGCCGGCCCGTCGGAGCACCAGGTCTGGAGCATCGCCGATGTCGCCGAGGACCATTCCTTTCGAATAGCACTTGGGTGTTCCATCTGCCAGGGGATGAATCACGTTGGAGTGCGTTTCGGACTGCCGGCAGAAGAAGTCAGGCGCTCCTTCCCAGTTGTCGAGCCGGCCCCACAACAGGTTCCGGTCGATGGCCCACAGGTTCGAGGGGATCGCGTTCGGGGGCACGAATGGCGCGACAACCTGTGCGCTCACACTCAGTGAGAAGGCGAGGACGAAGAAGATCGTTGCGCGTGGCATACAGGGTCCACCTCGGGCACCGATCCTACCTCGCGTCGCACTTGGTTTGGCTGCGAACTATTACTTCCTCATCTCATCGAGCGCCCTCACTCCTGATTTCATCGCCAGCCACCACGTCGCCATGCAGACCGCCGCCGCCGCGCTGAAGCTCGCGACAATCATCACGTAGCGTTCGGGCGTGAGGCGATACGAGAACCGCCCGGTCTGCGCCATCAGGTACATCGACGATGGCCAGCCGACCAGCACGATGCTGACAATGATCAAGGCAACGGCGGCAATCATGAACATGACGCCGCCGTACGAGCCAGCGGCCTGAGTCGCATCGGCGTTGAAGCGTGGATACCGCGCGCCGAGGCCGCAAGCCAGGCCCACCAGAGCAAACGTCAGGGCGAAGATCGTCGCCGCCGCCACCAGCTTCAGGAACGGATCGACGCCCAATAGTTGGTTCGCCGCGATGGTCAGCGCCTCCGTGAAGACCAGCACGGGAAAGAGCGCCGTCCAGAACTTCGACCACAGAAAGTCGTGCATCGAGATCGGCGAGGTCCGGATGATCCAGAACGCGGAGCCCTCGGCCGATACCGCAGGGAATACGAAGCGCACAGCGACAGTCGCCATCACGAAGCCAGCCATCCCGAGATTGATGAAGGCATAGACGTTCTTGACGAAGCCGCTCATGTACGGGATGCGATCGAGATCGAGCACGCGGAAGTTGTAGAGGTACAGCAGCACGAGCGCCAGCAACGGCAGCAACTGCACCCATTGACTCACGTCACGCAGGAAGATCTTCACGTCCTTGACGAGCAGCTGACGGCGAACCGGCGACAGCGGCAGTGCCGACGCGACGAGATCGAGCGTGCGGAACCGGGCGAAGCGCGTCTTGGGCGCCTCCTGCGATCGGCTGTAGCCGGCAAAGTGCCAGCGTGCATGGGCGGCACCGAGTAGAACAGTAAACGCGCCGGCAGTCGTCCACAGGGCGGCCGCGTGCAGCCAGTCGAAGCCGCCCTGCACAGCCGCAAAGAGGGTCTCTCCCGCCCAGAACGACGGCAGCATCGGCGTGATCGGTGACTGCAGCGTTGCGAAGAAGTCAGTGACGTCTGGCAGTGATTCGACCCGCAGCAGCCGCTCGGGCTGGATGAACCGCAGCAGCAGGACGACGGCAACCGCAAATCCAAGTCCCATCAACATCAGCAAGTCGCGCGCGCGCTTCGCCGGAAACACGTTCACGACGAACAGCGTGCACGCCGATCCGAGTGCAACTGGGACGATCGAAAACGGAACGACCGTCGCGATCGTCGTCGCGTAGAACGCGTACGGCGCGCATCGACCGACTCCAATCCCGATGAGCACCGGCGCCATGAAGATGACGACCATCCACGAAGCAGAACCGACGGTTCGTGCGAAGCGCGCCTGGAAGAAGCGGCGTGCCGCCACCGGGCTTGCCATGAGGAGCCGGAGGTCATCGGATAGAAAGAAGGTCGAGAGCGACGTCACCACGCCGCTGAACGCGAGGAACGCGAGGAAGGTCAGGAACAACCACGACAAGCCAAGCCGCAGCAGGTAGTCGCCGAACTCCTCGTAGGCTGCCAGCTGTGTGGTCACCCAGTAAGCGCCATAGAACAGCGCCGCCGAAACGACAATCCCAATCGAACCGAAGACGATTCCGCGAAGCAGATCGCCCTTCTCGCGCCGGCGCACGCGGTTCCGCGACGCCCAGGCGTGCGGCAGTAGCAGGAAGGGAAACGGCTGGGTCGACATCGCGCTAGATCTCGTCGATTTCCTGGAGCGCGCCGCCGCCGGTCAGCTTCAGGAACACCGAGGTGAGATGTTCGTCGGTGCTGCTCCCGGCCATCTGCTTGACTTCGTCGACGGTGCCATGCGCGATGATGCGCCCCTTCTGAATGATGCTGACACGGTGGCACATCTCCTGGGCGACCTCTAGAGTGTGCGTGCTCATGAGGATCGCGACACCGCGCTCGCTCATGCGCCTGAACACGTCCTTGATCAACCGCGCTCCACGCGGATCCAATCCCACCATCGGTTCGTCGACGGCGACCGCCTGCGGCCGATGGAGGAACGCCGAACTCATCACCAGGCGCTGCTTCATCCCGTGGGAGAAGCTTTCGATCAGCTGATCCTCCCACTGTCGCAGCTCGAACAAATCGAGCATCTCGTGCACGCGGCTCGCGACATTGCCATTTCCGAATCCGTACAGTCCGGCGTGGAACGTCAGGAACTCGCCGGCCGTGAGTTTGTCGTAGATGAAAGGCCGATCGGGAATGAAGCCGAGGGCGCGCTTTGCCGCTTCCGGATCGCGCTCGAGATCGTTGTTGTCGACCAGGATACGGCCCGACGTCGGCTTGAGCAGCCCGGCAATCATCCGCATTGTCGTCGTCTTGCCGGCACCGTTCGGTCCCAGGAATCCATGAATCTCCCCGGGCCTCACGTCCAGCGAGATCCCATCCACAGCCCTGAATCGACCGTACTCCTTTACGAGATCCTGAACGGCGATCATTGAGTACTCCGAATTGTGCTTTGGTTGTTCGCGCGATCGCAGCGGCAGCCCTTCGTGGTGGCGCGAGGCAGGTCGAGCGGAAGCGCGGCGGCCGCCGTCACCGGGTCGGGCTGACGGCCGACGATGACCCGGTCGGTCCCGGGTGCGAGCTCGAGGTCGAGCAGCGTCATCTTCAAGCGGCCAATGAGCGGCAGAATGGCGGCCTGTCGATCCAGGCCGCCACGGGCGAGGCGGAGATGCGTGGCATCCGCCGGGAACTGATTGAGCGTGGGATCCACCGCCAGCCACAGGCCGAGGCCCGGTGATTCCGTGACATAGACCTCAGGCCAGGCGTGGTAGTAGAACGCGCCGTGCATGAACACGAGTCCCACGGCGATCCGCGCCGGGATGCCGATCGAACGCGCCATGGCGACAAAGAGCGCGGTGTGCTCGTTGCAGTCGCCGACCTTGGTGCGCAGCACTTCGCGCGCAGACGGCAAGCCGACCGTTGGCTTCTTGTCGAGGAGCCCGTTGACGTAGCGAGTCAGACGCTCCGCTCGATCGCGACCGCCGATGGCGTCGCGCACGGCCTGCTCGGCTTCCGCGCGAATCAGCGGATCGTCGCTCTCGATGAGTGGCTCGGGAGCGAGAAAAGACGTGGCCTTCGGATCCGCGGCCGCGGCTTTGAGAAGTCTGGGATCGACGAGCTCGATGACATTGCCATCGAGCTTCTGCCCGACACCGTCAACGTCGGGCGACAACTCCGCGCCTTCCAGCCGGAGCTTCAGCCGGCGCACATCGCGCGGTTCGTCGATGCGCTCGGTGGCAACGGGGACGACGGCGGCAGCCTGCAGCAGATCAGCCTGAATCCGCCCGGGGACAGAAAGCCTCTGCGCGCGTTCGGCCGGCTCACGCACGGTGATCAACCCGAGCGGGCTCTCTTCCCTGACGACCTCGCCCGTGTCGGTGACCCACGAGGTCGTCTGCAGCCCGTTGAAGTCCATCCCCACTCGGAACGCCGGGACGATGGTGTCGTTGGCACGGACAACGCCTCGATCGCCGACATGGATGTGGACCTTCGCGCTCTGTAACGTGGCTGGATCGAGCACGGTCCATTCGTGATCGGCACCGGGCACGAGTCGTTTGTTCGCGAGAAGCCGCGAGAGATTCTGCGAGACCACAGGCGCCTCGAGCAGCTCGCGTGACTCCGTTCGCGTGACGCCTCCTGACGTGATCGCCAGATTCAGGCGCCACGTTGTCGTCTGCGAGGGTCCATCAACCGTTCCCCTCACCGTGACTGGGCCCGTGCCCGGGTCGAGCGAGAAGTCGAAGCTTCTCAGCGTGAACGATGTGTCGACGCGTGCGGTCGTGCGAATTCGCGCGGCGGTGTCCTGCCCCAGAAGCAGCATCTGCAGGCGGCCGTCTTCCTGCAGCTCGAATCCATCATCGGTGGGTGTGGTCTGGCTGACGGTGAAACCGATCTTCTCACCGCGGTAATACACGCCGCGCCACACAGCAGCGGATCCATAACGCGCCAGATCTGTCGCGAGGTTGGCAGATGACGATTGCCCGTACGACCGCGCCACCAGCGTCGCCATCGTCGCGGCCCAGGCTACGAGGACGAGGAGCGCAATCGGCCTCGTGACCGTCCGCGGCAAGGGCCGGAAGAATGTGAACGACACCGATACCTGCTCGGAGTATCGGTACTGGAAATCGATGGCTGTAGTGACCTGACGCGGCTGAACTCGTGCGGTGCGATGGGACGAGAGGGTGCGATGGGACGAGGGTGCGACAGTGCGAGGGTCCAGTGCGAGGGTCCAGTGCGAGGGTCCACTGCGAGAATGCGGCGGTCCGGTGCGGACGTGCGACGGTCGGACCCTCGCACCTTCGGCCCGGACCCTCGCACCTTCGCACCTTCGCCCCGTCGAACCGTAGTTTGCTCTACGCTCTGAACAGCGTCAGTGCAAATCGTGCATCCTCATCGATCCACTGCTCGCCGTCCCGGAACCCGGCGGCCCGTCCTTCGCCGAGCACCTGGTCCGGTTCGTACTTGTAGGAACTCTCTGTCCAGATCCATTCGTCCTGCTCGAATTCGATCTCGAGATCGGCGGCCGAGATTCGCACCAGTTGTCGACGCGTGCTTACCAGGTGCATCTCGATGCGACTCTCCGCCGGATTCCACAGCGCGCGATGCGCAAAGCCGTCCAGGTCGAAGGTACCCCCGAGCTCGTCGTTGATTCGCCGCAGCAGGTTGCGGTTGAAGGCGGCCGTGACCTGGAGCGGATCGTCGTAGGCGAGCTGCAGCATACGCGGAGACTTGACGAGATCCGTCCCGAGCAGAAGCGCGTCTCCCTCGACAAGCGACCCACGAATCCGCCGCAGCATGTCCCGCGCTGCGGGCGGATCGAAATTGCCGATGTTCGAACCGAGGAAGAGCACGAGCCACGCCCCATTGCCGCGATGTGTGGCGAGCCGCGCCAGCCCTTGTTCGTAGGTGCCTTGAAACGTCGTGACGGGAGCGGCGGGCAACGTGGCAAGACGGGCACGAGCGCTCATGAGCGCAGCAGCGGAGATATCGATCAAATGCACGCGCCGAAACCGCTCGCCACCTTTCTCCAGCAGGACCGCCAGCTTGTCGCCGTTGCCGCAGCCGAGCTCCGTGATGTTGAGCGGACGTGGCAGCGACTCCAGCATCTCGCGCGCATGACGCGAGAGCAGCGCGGTCTCCGCTCGAGTCACCCGGTACCACGGCAACCTGCAGATCGCATCGAACAGCGCCGACCCCAATGGATCGTAAAAGTAGCGCGAGGGAAGTTGACGCGGCGTCCGTTGAAGATACTCTGCGACATCGAACACGAAATCGGTCCGAGCCGAAAGCCCAACACCATCCAGCGACAGCAGCATCACGCCTCCCCCGCACAACGGAACGTGGCGTAGACGTAGGGGTAACGCGGCCGGAACCAGTTGCGGAATCCACGTCGTACCAACGTCCGCGCAGTAAGCGGTGATGCTCCCTTCATGACGAAGTGATCACCGTCGAAAAACTCCGCCGAATACTCCGGGTACGTCGGGAGCGGCGCGAAGCCATCGAAGGGACCAAATGGCGTCGACGTCCACTCCCAACCGTTGCCGATCAAATCGTGCACGCCAAACGCGCTCGCTCCGTCCGGATGCGCGCCAACAGGCTCGGGATCCCAGCGCGTGAAATCGAAGTTGCCTGGCACCGGACTGGGGATGGCCTCTCCCCATGGGAGGCTACGCTCGCGTCCTTCTGGCGTACCGAACGCCGCGCGTTGATACTCCGCCTCGGTTGGCAGACGAAGCCGGCGCCAGCGTGCGTAGGCCGCAGCCTCTGCCCAGGTGACGTACACCGGCCACGTCTCCGGCAGCGGAACACGCTCGAACATCCCGCGCCAGAACCAGCGGTCGCCATCGCGCTCCCAGAAAAACGGGTGAGATACTTGAGCCGACTCGATCCACGCCCAGTCGTCCGGCCGCCACCACTGCGGCGCCCGGTAGCCACCTGCCTGGACGAATTCCATGAACTGTCCGTTGGTGACGTTATAGACGTCGATGCTGAACTCGTTGACGTGAACACGGTGCAGCGGGCACTCGTTATCCCACGCGAACACGTCTTCGCGAAGGTCAGTCCCGAGTGTGGCGAACCCACTGCAGATACGCGCGTGGAGGGACAGAGCCGCGTGAGGAGGAGAGAGCGACACCGTGTGATAGCCGCTCGGCTTGCGCTTCAGGGAATACGGGACCTGGTGCCAGATGTATCCGAGTGTTTCCTGATGCATCTCCTCGTGTTCGAGGATGGTCCACAGCGCTCGCGCCTGATCCAGCATCGGATCGCCAGGGCGGTCCAGGTCAGCTGAGGCGATGGCCTGCTCGATCAGTCGATCGGCGGCCTCGACATACTGGTGGACTTCAGCTCGCGACGGCCACGCGGGGTTGCCGCGCGCGATCGACGTCGCCTCGCTTTCGGGATCGATCCCGCGCGCGAAAATGTTCTCCAGGTGCTCGTCGATGCCGGGACGTCCGAGCGCTTTCTTGATCAGCGTGTTGACCGAAAAGGCGGGAATGTGCCCCTCGTAGAAGATGACGGGATTGCGAAGCGAAATCGGACGCTCGTAATAGACCGATTCGTCGAGCAGGTCGAACAGCGCGCGCGTCCGGCGTCGATTCGTAGCGAATCGCTCGAGAGCGCCGGCTCGATCGAGCATCGTGGTGGGCCCAAGCTGAGGCATCGCACATCACCTCGAATCTCCGAGCTTACTACGGCGCGTCTAGACCAGCCGCCTTGACTTGCTCGAATAGCGAGCAGTAGGCTGAGATACACGCGATTTTCCACGTCTTACTCTAAGGTCCGCTTGTGTGTTGAGGTTGTCAGCGGGTGTGGAGTAGATGCCTTCCGGCCGAGTCTGGTTACAGTGACGATCACACTCAACGGCGAACGGTTCGAGCTCGACAGTCCGAAGTCGGTGGCGGCGCTGCTCGCGCAGCTCGACATCGATCCACGACGCGTCGCCGTGGAACACAACCTGAACATCATCAAGCGCCAGACGTTTTCCGACGTCTTGATTGGCGAGGGCGATTCGGTGGAGATCGTCAACTTCGTCGGTGGAGGGTAAGCGGTTGACCGATACGCCGTTCGTCATCGCCGGTCGCACGTTCACGTCGCGATTGATCGTCGGGACGGGCAAATACCCGTCGCATGCCATCATGGCGCAGGCCCACGCCGCTTCTGGCGCCGAGATGGTGACGGTCGCCGTGCGGCGGGTGAACATTTCGGATCGCTCGAAGGAATCGCTGCTCGACTACATCGACGACCGAATCTTCATCCTGCCGAACACCGCTGGCTGCTACACCGCCGATGACGCCATTCGCACCGCACGCCTGGGACGCGAGGCCGGATTGTCGCATTGGGTGAAGCTCGAAGTGATCGGCGACGAACGGACGCTCTTCCCCGACAACGAGGCACTCATCGACGCGACGCGCGTGCTCGTCAAAGAAGGCTTCATCGTCCTGCCCTACACCAACGACGATCCGATCGCCTGCCGCAAGCTCGAAGACGCGGGTGCCTCCGCCGTGATGCCGCTGGGCGCACCAATCGGCTCCGGCCTCGGCATTCAGAACGCCAACAACATCCGAATCATCCGGGAGTTCTCGAAGGTTCCGGTGATCGTCGATGCCGGCGTTGGAACGGCATCCGACGCCGCACTCGCCATGGAACTGGGTGCCGACGGTGTACTGATGAACACGGCGATCGCGGGAGCGGAGCATCCGGTGCAGATGGCCGAGGCGATGAAACATGCCGTCATCGCCGGTCGGCTGGCGTTCCTCTCCGGCCGAATCCCACGAAAGATGTACGCCACCGCAAGCAGCCCGCTCGAGGGCGTCATCGGGACGTAGTCTCGGACCGCCTTTACGGCAACCCCAACAACCGCGCCGGATTCTGTTTCGCCATCACGTCCAGATCGCGATCGCTGAAGCCTCGCGCGCGCAGCGCCTCGATGAATGCGCCGAATCCGTCGGGCGGTAACGGATTCCCCTGCTGACCGAGGTCCGACGACAGAATCGACGACGCCACACCGACCTGGCGAATCGCGGCCGCAATGCCATCCATTCGGGCCGCCGCGCCCTGGCCCTCGGGCGAGCCTCCGACGAACTCGATGAATGCACCCAGAGATGCCGCCTCTTTCATCTGCGCAACATCCATGAGGACCGGCGCCTGGATCGCATGCGTCACGATCATCTGCCGCACGCCCTGCTGACGACCTTCACGCAGCAGCATAAGTCCTTCACCCGGAGCCGAATGTCCGGTCGCCAGCACGAGACCGTGTTTGGCGATGAGGCCGATGACAGTCTTCACCTCTGGAAGCAGTGCCCCTCCCTTCGACACCGAGACGAAGGGGCGCGTTTCCTTCGAGAAGCGAACCTGATTCTCGGCGTCGAAGGTCGGCATCCAGACCATGCGACCCCAGCCGCCAGTGACGCGTGCCATGTGGTCGACGGCAGCGGGATTGATACCACCGACTGTCAGATTCAGCGCGATGCCGCCAAATACCTCCAAATCCGGCACCACCTGTCTTACGAGATAGGCCGTTCCCGCGGTCGACTCGTAATGATTCTTGAGCACGATCGCGCGCATCCCGCGCGACTTGGCCAGCTTGGCGACGTCGATGGCATGAATCGATCGCGGTCGATCGTCGGGATAGCTGTGGACGTGAACGTCGATCGTGCCCGCCAGCGTCCCCGCCGGAGTCGGCGTGCCCTGCGCGAGACCGATGGCCACAACAGCAGAAGCCAGTACCGACGCACCGATCATTCGACGCATCATCTGCCTCCATGTCGGAGGTCCGGCTGAAGCCGGACACTACGTACTGTCGTCAGCGAGGCGACCACGTCGTTGCAGCCGTCGTCGGCGATCCCGACAACATGGCGATGTCCGCGTCGACCATCATCGCGACCAGCTGCTTGAACGAGACAGTGGGCTCCCAGCCGAGGACTCGTTTCGCCTTGGACGCGTCGCCAATCAGATGGTCGACCTCGGCCGGGCGCAGGAATTGCGGATCGACACGGACGTACTTCTCCCAGTCGAGGCCGGCGTGCGCGAACGCGGTTTCGACCAACTGCTGGACCGAGTGCGTCACACCGGTCGCGATGACGTAATCGTCGGCCTCGGGTTGCTGCAGCATCATCCACATCGCCCGGACGTAGTCGCCGGCAAATCCCCAGTCCCGGCAGGCATCGCGGTTGCCGAGAGCCAGGCGATCGGACAGGCCGAGCTTGATGCGTGCGACGCCGTCGGTGACCTTGCGCGTCACGAACTCGAGCCCCCGGCGCGGCGACTCATGATTGAAGAGAATGCCGGATACCGCGAACATGTTGTAGCTCTCGCGGTAGTTCACGGTGATGTAATGACCGAACACCTTCGAGACGCCGTAGGGACTTCGCGGGTAGAACGGCGTCAACTCCGTCTGCGGCACCTCGCGAACGCGCCCGTACATCTCGCTCGACGAAGCCTGATACAACTTGATCGCAGGATCGACATGACGGATCGCCTCGAGCAGACGGGTGACGCCCATCGAGTTGTAGTCGCCAGTCAGCAGTGGCTGATCCCAGGATGCCGGAACGAACGACATCGCCGCCAGGTTGTAGATCTCGTGCGGCTTGACGTCCTGAATCAGCCGCAGCAGCGACAACTGGTCGAGCAGGTCGGCGGGGCGTAGCGACACGCGATCCAGCAGGTGCTGGATCCGCCACATGTTTGGGGAGCTCGAACGCCGGACAACACCGACGACCTCGTATCCCTTTTCGACCAGCAATTCAGCGAGGTACGAACCGTCCTGACCCGTGATGCCGGTGATAACCGCGCGCTTAGCCATGTGACTTGATGAACTCGCTTGTGTCGATGCCGTTGCCAATGCTCGTCGACTGCGAGACCGGCCGTATTAGCAGCCCGCCCCGCGCCCAGAGCCCGCCACACGAGCGAGCTGTGATGGAGATGGATGCCATTCTACGTCGTGAGCGCTCCGCGCGCGGTGAGCCAGCGGCGCAGCGCGTCCTGCCACGCTGGCATCGTGAAGCCGGCCGCCGCGAGCTTCGCCACCGACAGGGCGCAATACCGAGGACGAGGCGCCTTCAACTTCATCTGATCCATCGTCACGCCCACCAGACTCGGCCGCTGATTCCCGACGAGCGCGGCGACCTCGCCAGCGACGTCGTACCACGAAGCGTGGCCATCATTGACGCAGTGGTAGAGCCCCGGCGCCGCGGCGGTGGTCACCAGATGCCTCGTGGCGTCCGCGATATCGACGACGTAGCCCGGAGAGACGATGCGATCGGTGAAGGCGCGCACCTCGCGGCCCTGTTCGAGGTTGGCCACCATGGCGTCGAGCGTACCGCGACGCCCCATCCAGTTGGCCGGCGAACCAAACAGGCTTTCCACGCGCAGAACATAGGCATGCGTCGCCTCGAGAGCAAACCATTCGCCCAACAACTTCGAGGCCGCGTAGGTGCCGCGAGGGGAAGGCCGGACGTCCTCGGTGTAGGGGATGCTGGCGGATCCATCGAAAACGAAGTCGGTGCTGTAGTGCACGAAGCGGGCGCCGATACGTTCCGCCGCGCGAACCAGGTTGCGGACGGCGAACGCGTTGACCGCCAGCGCCTCGACGGCCCTGTCCTCGGCCCCGTCCACATCGTTGAACGCCGCGCAGTTCACGATAAGCTCCGGCGACGCCTCGTCGACGGCGCGACTCACGGCCGCAGCATCGGTAATATCGAGCGTCGCCCGCGTGTGAGCCGTGACCGTGAGCCCCGCGAAGGCGTGAACCATCGCTGCGCCAAGCTGCCCAAGGGTGCCCGTGATCAGCACCCGCGTAATCGGATTGGGACTGCTGCCGGGACCGGGAGAGGCCTTGGCTGGTACACTGGAGCGGCGCAGCGGCACGGACATCTCCTCATCGTACCAGCCCTTGCGATTCAGAATCCATGGAACAAATCGACGTCGCCGTCATCGGTGCAGGTGTCGTTGGTCTGGCTTCAGCCCTCGCCATCGCCAACAAGGGGCGGACCGTGTGCATCTTGGAGCGCGAAGCGCGGCCGGGACGAGGCACGAGCACTCGCAACAGCCAGGTAATTCACGCCGGCATCTACTATCCCAAAGGCAGTCTCAAGGCACGGCACTGTGTGAACGGAGCGCGACAGCTCTACGACTTCTGCGCCCGGCACGACATCCCTCATCGCCGCAGCGGAAAGCTGATCGTCGCGCACGACGAACGGGAGGTGCAGGCACTCGAGGCCTTGATGGCGCGCGCGATCGACAATGGCGTCGAAGGCATGGAACTCGTCGAGCAGGGCTTCATTCGTGAGCGCGAGCCGCACCTGAAAGTGAGAGTCGCGCTGTTTTCGCCGAACACCGGCATGGTGGACGCCGAGGCGCTGGTGCACACGCTGGCCAGGCTCTGTCGTGAGAAGGATGCGTTCCTGCTTCCGGGTTCTCCTCTCGTAGGCGCCGACGCAACTGCCGACGGAATCGCCTTGCGTACGCCAGCCGAGTCGATCACGGCGCGTTGTGTGGTCAACGCGGCCGGGTTGTACGCGGACGAGGTGTCAGCGATGCTGGGAGGAAAATCGTTCACGATCTATCCCTGCCGGGGCGAGTACGCCGAGCTGGTGCCGGCCAAGCGCGACATCGTGAACGGGCTGGTCTATCCGCTTCCCCACACGCACGGGCTGGGCGTGCACGTCACCAAGACGATTGCCGGCAACGTCACGTTCGGACCCACGGTGAAGTATCAGGCACTCAAGAACGACTACGAAAACGATCGCATTCCGCTCGCGAGCTTTCTGGAACCTGCCCGCGAGCTGCTCCCCGAAATCACGCTCGCGGATCTGAGGCTTGGAGGCAGCGGTATCCGGTCAAAGCTCCACCCTCCTGACGTGGCGTTCGCGGATTTCATGATCGAGAGGGACGCAGTGAACCCGCGCGTGATTCAGGCCGCGGGCATCGAATCACCTGGGCTGACGTCGTGTCTATCTATCGGGGATGAGGTTGCGGAACTCGTGGAGGAATCGCTGTAGCTACGAACGTGTAAACTCCAGCGCGACGACTCCCTCGCCGGGCAACGCATCGATCGAGGGATACAACTGAAAGTGGCGGCCCATCATGTATCCCTCTCGCCAGAAGGGATAGGGCAGGCCTTTCATCTTCTGCTGCGCGTTCCGTCCGAAATATCCGGGCTCGGATTCGCCGTATACCGTCATCTGGTTCGGCTCACCGAGAATCGAGAAGACCCGCTGCCGCAACGAGGACTGGTCGTAGAAGCGCTGGAAAAAGTAGCGTCCATCCGCATCGGGCCGGGCGAGGTTGTACTCATCGTAGTCGCGGTACTGGTCGTAGCCGGCCGCCGTGCACGGAAGCGTCAACAACAGCGACCCTCCGGGCGCGAGGAGGCGATAGACGTTTTCGAGCGCTGGCCCTTCATCGACGATGTGCTCGAAAACGGAGATTGAGGTGATAGCGTCGAAACGCTGACCATCCAGGGTCGCCTCCTCGATCGGCGCCGCGCTGAAGCGGCATCGATTCGAGAGCGACAGCGCGGCGGCCCATCGCTCAGTGATCGAGAGATCGGCCCTGTCGGGGTTCACGAGCCAGGCGTGCGGGACACCGACGCGCCGGATATACGTCAGCGGCAGAAATCGCGGCGAGGACACATCGAGATACGCTTGTACATGTCTCAGGCGCTTGAGCCTCGACCACACCCAGTCGAATTCGAAGTAGCGCGTCGAATCCATTGGATAGAGGGCGAGCCTTCCAGCCTGCGCAATCAGCCCGGTCCCACCGTGCGCTGCCAGGCGTAGTGCGGTATCAACGGCGTCGAGATGAAAGCGCATCCCCGGTGTGCCGATAGCCGCCGCCGCCAACGCGTACGAGGGCACGAGGACGACGCTCGCGAGACCATGCGCGACAAGCGTCAGCACAGTCGGCTTCCGACGCTCGATGCGCCGTACAAGCACGCGCGGTTCGTATGTTCGAGGCATCGGAGATCTCGGAGGAAACGGGTCGACGCGGAGCAACGGAGAAACGGAGGCGCCATGCCGATGACGCGCTTCGCGCGGCGTGGATAGAGCGCCGTCGCAATCACAAGCCCGGAATCGATCGCGGAAGGCTTGTGAGTTGCGGCGGCGTTCTATCCAACGGCCCGGCCGGTGGCCGGGCCTCATCGGCATGGCGCTCCCTCCGCTTGACCTCCGTGCCTCCGTTGCTCCGTGGTGGGCCGTTTCTTCCGTCTCCTCCGTTAACTCGCACGCAGCAGCCACCAGCACCGCACACCGAGCAGCGCCCGTGCGAGGAGGCGCCTGGGATTGAGCGCGCCCGGCGCGACGTGGGTCGCGTAATACAGATACGCGCTGGCGTGAAACGCGCGGATCGACGAACGGCGGGCGGTCTGGCTGGATCGGCCAACCTGGTGCACCGCGCTCGCACCAGGGACGTAGCGAACCTGGAAACCACGATTGCGGAGCCGGCGGCACAGGTCAGCGTCTTCCCAGTAGAGGAAGAAGCGTTCGTCGAAGCCGCCCGCGGCCGTGAACGCGTCCCGACGTATGAGCATGCAGGCGCCGGAGAGCCAGTCGACGACGACGCTCGAGGCGCCGGTACGAACGGCATCTTCGACGACTACATTGCGTCGCGCCACCGGCAGAAACGGGAGGAGTACACGCAGAGCGCCGGTACGTCCGAACAGGCCCGTCAGCATATCGGGATCGCCGCGGGCGCTTCCCTGCACCGTGCCATCCGGATCGAAAATTCGTGGCCCCACCACTGCGCAGGACGGCTCCGCGTCGAGCACGGACCGCAGTGTCGAGATGGCGCCGGAAACCAGCCGGCAATCTGGATTGACGAGAAGAAGCCGCGGCGCTGTGGCAACGGCGGCCGCCTGGTTCACTGCCCGGCCGAATCCAACGTTCGCCGGATTGCGGATGAGTGTGGCCCGCGGGAATGTTTCGACGATAGCGGCGCTGTTGTCGCTCGAGGCGTTGTCGACGACCACCGCTTCCCATTCCACCTGTGCGCAGTCGCTCTGGATCGATCGCAGCGCGACGGCCAGCTCGTTTCCGGCGTTGTAGTTCACCAGGATCGCGGTGACGTCCGGCGTCATCGGCCGCCTCCGGCGAGTTCCGCATCGAACCGCTTCTCACGAAGCTTGGTCGACAGCCAGCCGGTCTCGAGCAGCGGTCGAAGCGCGGCGGCATCGACACGCCGCGTTCGCTGAATCTGCGCTCGTTTGCGTAGCGCTCGCGGAAGTCCGGCCAGAGCCGCAAGCTTCGCCCGCAGAAATGCGCCAAAGGCGCCGGTGCGCGCGAAGTGCACGGCCGCGGCGGCCACGTAAATCAGATGGCTGACCAGCGTCGTCACCAGCAGCGAGGCCGGCGTGTTCTTGACGTACAGCCATTCCAGATTGCGCTGACCATGAAAGATCGCAAACGTGCTGATGCGCCCGATCGTGGCGCTGCCGTGGTGCCGCACCACAGCGTCGGCCACGTAGCCGCAGCGATATCCAAGCAGCCGCGCGCGATACGAGAGGTCCACGTCCTCGTGCGATGCGAAAAAGTCTTCGTCGAATCCGCCGAGTTCGTCGAACACGCGCCTGGGCATCAGGCACGCGGCGCCGCAGACGCCAAAGACCTCGGTCGATTCGCGCGCCATGTCGACGCGGGCGCCGTGGTAGCGTTTGAACGCGCCGCCCGAGGCGAACAGGCTGTCGCCCGCGCTGTCGATCACGCCCGGGTCGTGCATGTACACGATGCGCGACGTCACCAGCGTGAAGCCGGCTTGCTCGTCGATACCGGTGAGCAGCGCCTGAAGCCAGCCTGGTTCCGGTACCGCATCGTTATTCAGCAGCGCGATGAAACGCCCCCGGGCTTCCCGCACGCCCGCGTTGTTGCCACCGGCAAACCCGCGATTCTCCAACAATGCGACGACGCGCACCCACGGAAATATGTCGCGCACGAACGCCACCGTTCCGTCGTTCGACGCGTTGTCCACCAGGATCGTCTCCGCGGCAATTCCCTGCTGGGCAGCTACGGCATTGAGGCATGCCTCGAGGTACTGGCGACCATTCCAGGTCACGATTACCACCGAGACCAGTGGCTCCGAAAAGACACCGGGTGTGATTTCCTCTGGAGTTCGCCCGGAAATCACACCCGGTGTCATAACAATTACCGGCTACCTTCCGCGACCCGCTTGTAGACGTCGAGCGTAATGCGAGCCGTACGCTCCCAGGTGAACATCGCGGCGCGCCTGAGCCCGTCCTTCCGCATCCGCGCACGGAGCATTGGGTCGGTCATCACCTCGACGATCGCGTCACCCCATCGCTGCGCATCGTCGGGATCGAGCAGCACGCCAGCTTCGCCCACAACTTCGGGAATCGACGCCGCGCGCGAGGCAATTGCTGGCGTCCCGCTCGCCATGGCTTCGACCAGAGGCAATCCAAACCCCTCGTAGCGGGAGGGATACACGAGCGCAGCGGCGCCGTGATACAGCGCGCGCAACATCGGCTCGGACACCGCTCCCAATCGAACGACCGCCTCGGCGGCGCCCTCGTGTGCCGCGATTGCCGACAGTCGATCACCAACGCCGTGATCGACACCTGCGAGCACGAGCGAAAGCGGAGTCGGCGCAAGCCGGCGGCGCGCGTCCATGAGTGCGTGCACGACGATTGACAGGTTACGCCGCTCGTGGAGATCGCCGACATGAAGGAGGAACGGCACGCTGATTCCCTCCGGCAGCGAGGTCGCTATCGCCGGGTCACCCTCGGCAAAGGTGTGCGCCGCGCCGAGCGGCGCGACGGTGATGCGATCGAGCGCCGTCCCATACGCGGCGGCGATCTCGCCGCGCGAGAACTCGGAGTCGGTCAGGATGTGAGCTGCGGCGCGGGCGCTACGCCGGTAAAAACTTCGGCGCACCCAATCGCGGCGATACGGGTACCACCCGGGGTGGCGCTCGTAGCTGACGTCGTGGATGGTGAGGACGGTCGGCACCGCGGCATACAGCGGCGCCGTGTAGGCGGGGGCGTGAATCAGATCTACGGCGGCGCGTCGAGCGGACTGCGGAAGCCCTACGGTGGCCCACCCCAGGTTGGTTGGTGGGTGCCACGACTCGGGAACGTGATGGACGCCCGCAGGCACTGAATCCGCCGCGCCACCCAGCGCGATCAGTTCAAGGGAGTCGTCGATCGCCAGGAGCGCTGGCACCAGCTCCGAGACATAGCGGCGGACGCCGGCCGCGGGCGACGCGAAGCCCCGGCCGTCGATTCCTACTTTGAGCCTGCGCACGTCACGTGATCTTCATGTCCAGTCGCCTCACCGGGCGCTGAAGACGCGCGCACACCTCTTTGATGCGATGTTCGACCCTGCCGTTGATCGCTGGACTGCTCAGGATCACTTCGTCAACCGAATACCGGGACATCGTCAACTCGAGCTCGTCGATCGATCCGCGCACAGGCACGCCAACGATCCACCGATGCGCCTTCATCGGATCGTCATCGATGAATCCCACCGGGTTCATCTTCCACGAGGAGTTGGCGCGCATCTCACGCACCAGCAGACGGCCATAGCCACCTGCGCCGTACACCAGCACCCGGCGATGACGACGGTTGCGCGCCGAGGCGACGAGGTTCATCGTTCGAAACGACGCTCGCGTGGCGAATATCGCCAGCGCCAGCAACAACCCGTCGAGGACGAGCACGACACGCGAGGAGCCCTGCCCGCGATAGAGGTAGTACGCCACGGCGACCGTCAGCAGCGATCCCATCCCGACACCTCTCGCGACAGCCGCGAGATCCCGGAAGCCGAATGTTTCCCACGAGCGTCGATAGAGGCCCGAGGTATAGAGCGCCGCCAGCTTCACGCCGAGGATGACCGGGAGCGACGCGGTGAAATACGGCAGGAACGCGAGGAGCTCATCTCCCTCGAAGCGCAGCCGAAACGCCGCGTAGTAGCAGACCGTGATCAGAACGAGATCGAGCAGCACTTCGCCGACGTGCCACTTGAACGCGAGGTCCTTGAGAAACGGGGCGAACGACGACTTCTGCAGCGCCTTGAAGTCTTCCGCGTTGTAGGCCGGGACACGCGCGAGATAAATGCCAGTGAGGATCACGAGGATGGCAAAGACCGCCACGATCAACATCGGCTCGACGGTCGTCCATCTCAGGAGAAGCCACGCCGTCAGTCCCCCGATGAGGCCAAGGGCAAAAAGAACCCGGAGCACGGATCGCTCTGAGAAGCCGAGCGACACCAGGCGGTGCGAGACGTGATCCGTTCCGCCGCGCGTCGCGCTGCGGCCCGCGAGACGGCGCAGCACGAGCACGAACGCCGTGTCGAAAAGCGGGACCACGAGAATGAGCACCGTCAGAACCATCGGGCTCACGAAGGCAATGCGCGCGTGGAACACCGGGACGAGCGACACGCCCCCGAGGAGCGCGCCGATGAACAAGCTGCCGCAGTCCCCCATGAACAGACGCGCCCGTGGACGGTTCCAGTAGAGGAACCCAGCCAGCGCCCCGACGAGCGCGATGAGCAGGATGAACAGACCCGCGCCGAGCGACGGTCCGATCAAGGCCGCCATGAACGCCGTCGCGATCAACGCCACGCCGGCGGCAAGGCCATCCATGTTGTCGAGAAGATTGAAGGAATGACACAACCCGGCAAACCAGATGGTGCCCAGCAACGTGTAGCTGGATGGAAGGGCGCCGTCGGGCTCGATGCCCGCAAGCGCAAATACGAGGAATGCGCCGACGGCGAGCGACGCGACCAGCTTCGCCACCGGAGAGAGCTGCAGCCGATCGTCGAAGAGACCAACGACGAACATGGCGAGGCCGGCCGCGAGGACGGCCGACCACTCGACGATGTCACTCTCGAGCAGCGGCCCGGCGAGCCCGACGCCGAAACCAACCATCGTGGCGGCCGCAATCGCGATGCCCCCCATGGTCGGTGTGGGCGCACTGTGCCAGCGGTCCGGCCGCGGTGGTACGACAGCGCCGAACACCGGCGCCAGCCGCCGCACGCCGGCTCCGACCGCTATCGCGGTCAGAGTCGCGATCAGGCCGCTGAAAAAGGCGATCACGGAACCTGGCAGTGGCTCATGAATTCACCAGCTGGGAACGTCGCGGCGTCGCAGCATCGCCAAGTACGAACGGCGTTCGTTTCAGAATGCCGTTGCAGATGGTATCCAATCCCGGAGATTCGCCGGGAAGGAGATGACGCACGCTGTTCAGCCTCAGCCGGTAGATCGAATTACCCGCGTGCGGCTCGATGAAGGGCAACGGAATCATGCGGTTGAAGAAGAAATGATAGGCATAGCGCCGCGCGCGCGCCATCATGGCCGCATCGAGCCGCGAGGGAAACGGCAGGCGGTCGAGAATGCGGAAGTACTCCTCGGGTGAGCTGGCGTCACACGTCAAACCCTTGTTTCGAATCCACGCTTCCCCGGCCACGATCACTGGAGTGCCGCGACTCGTCAGTTCAACACCGGTCTTGGTTCCGTAGATGATGACGCTGTTGCAGAGCGACATCAGCGCGTACGTGCTCAACTCACTCTCGGGTGGCACGACGACAATGTTCGCCGCGAGCTGCGGGATGACCTTCCGCAACTCACCGAGCACCGGCTGTCGCGACGGCGGAAACCCGCTGATCTCTGCCGGGTGTACGCGGATCAGCAGTTGCAGATCTCGTCGATCCTCGAAGTACCTGCACGTCTGAATGAGCCAATCCAACATGCTGTCGAACGCATTGGCCGGGTAGTGCAGCTGCGCATCCCACGAGACGTTGGTCAGCAAACCGATGACCGGCTTCGAGGGATCCAGCCCCAGCAGCGACGGAAGCTCTTTGGGATCGTCGGTCTTGGGACGATGAAACACGATCCAGTCGAAGAGCCCGTCGCGCCGACTCGAGAGGTAGTGCATCAACTCGCGTTCCTGCTGCTCCGAGAGCGCGAGGTTCTCCCAGTGCTCCCGCGGCTCGTTCATCAGCGTGTGATGGTAGGTGTTGTCGTGGCTGAAGATGAAGCGTCGCTTACGGTACGCCACGTTCCAGGTCGACACGTGCACGCCTTCCTGACGCGCCACCTCGCCGACGATCCCCCACGGCACGTAGATGCCGTGCGTAAAGACCGTGGATGAGAACTGAATCGATCGCAGGAGGCGGCGGGTGGCAAACGCCACTCGCAGCGCGGACTCGAGATAGCGGCGCACAATCGGCTCGGCCATCGGCTCATCATCAAGCGCCCCGGTCGCAAAAAACCGCAGGGCGCCCGCGTGCGCGTGTTCGCCGATGACAAGTCCGTCGAGCGTGAACGATTCGATTTCGGCAAACGGGATCGTCGTCGCGATGCGCCGGGCTTCGGCACGATCCTCCTCGGTCAGCCATTCGCTGTACTTGTGAACCTTGATTCCGAGTTGCGCGTAAACACGCTCGGCCGGCGACACGCAATTACGGCACAAGTCGCGCGATGGACCGTGCTCGGCAAACTGCGCCAGGTCGGGATAGAGCGACGCGTCGCATTCGGCGCAGGCGGTCATCGCGCCGTCGCACAGCAATGCGTGCACCTCAGCGCCGCGAAACGTCAACGCTGCCGCCAGGACGCTCTCGAGCGTCGCCGCATGCGCGTACGACCCGATCGAGGTTGCCATCAGCACGCGCGGACCGCCGGCGGCGTCAGCGCGCGCGGACTGCCAGAGGCCCGCATCCGCTGAGAGAAGCGCGCGCCAGTCCGGATACGCGCCCGCGTGAGCGTAGTACCACCGCCGCGCGAGCCGCGATGCCCGCCAGAGGCGCGGAAAGTGCCGGATGCCTCGCTTCATGCGCGAACTGGATCTTCCACGTGGCCGGCGCGCGCCTCGTCGATCATGCGGACGAATTCGCTGGCGGCGGGCAACTCCGGAAACGCGCGCCACGGACGATGCGATTGGAGCTCATCGAGCGAGTAGCCACCGGTCGCCACGGCGACGGTTCGCGCCCCGATCGCGTTGGCGCAGTGAATGTCGTGCGGGGTGTCACCGACGACGAACACCGCGCGATCGTTGACGGGGCCGGCACGTCGGGCCAGTTCGAGCGCGCGCGTCGCGATCACAGACCGTTCGCTCGCGTCCTCGGCGAAGGCACCGTCGGGGAAATATCTGAACAGGTCGTAATGCGTGAGCTTCGCTTTCGCGCCGCCGCGGGTGTTTCCGGTCAGCAGGTACGAGCGAACGTCATCCCGGCTTTCGAGCATATCGAGGATTTCGCGGACGTTGGGCAGCACGTAACCCTTCTTCGTCGGCAGCCATTCCGGCAGCAGCTCTTCGTAGCGCCGCACCATCCGGTGAATCGTCTCGTCGTTGACGTCGACACCCAGCATCTCGAACGTGCGAACCGCGATCTGATAGTCGGTGAGCCCGGCGATGCGGAACTTGGAGAGCTCGAAATCATGGCCGACCACTTCCCTGACAGCCTTCTCCCATGCCGGCACGCCTGCCTTGCCGGTGGTCAGCAGCGTGCCATCGATATCCCAGAACAAGACGATCATGCGATTTGTGGGACGACGTACCGCATGCTCTTCACCAGGCTGGCCACATCCAGCTTGTGATGCGCGAGCACCTCGTCGTTGGTGCCGCACTCCGGAAGCGCCATCACGCCGACGCGAAGAATGCGCGGCGTTGGTTCGAGCGCGAGCTCGGCGATCGCGGTGGCGAGCATCTCGCCCTGGCCGCCTTTCAGATAGTGATTGTCGAGCGTGAGGATGTAACGCCGACTGCCAATCACTTCCCGCAGCCATCGCAGATCGACGCGATTGAGCCAGGGCAGGTTGACCAGCCGAACGCTGGCACCGCTGCTCTGCTCGACTTCCTCGGCCGCTTCGAACGCGTTGGCCAGCAACCAGGGACCGTAGCCGAACACGACCGCGTCGCTGCCATCACGAACGACCCAGCCGCGGCCGGGCTCGACCCTATGGTGATGAGGGTAACCAAAAGGTACGGGCCACTTCACCGACACGAGACGCAGGTACATGCTGTCGGGCGCGGTGTTGACCGCGTAATCCAGCAGCGCCTGCACCTCGGCTTCGAGACATGGCTCGACGAGCGATAGGTTCGCAACGCCTCTGAGGGCCGAGATGTCCCGCACCGACTGATGGGAGTGTCCGGGGCCGCCGGGGATCAGTCCGGCGAGCGAGCCGACGTAAATGACCTTGGTGCCCTCGGAACACTGGTTGTAGATCTGCTCGTTCGGCCGCGCTGAGAGGAAGCAGGCAAAGGAATGGACCACCGGCAAGGCACCACGGCGCGCCATGCCGCCGGCGATCGACACCATGTCCTGCTCCGCGATTCCGCATTCGACGAATCGATCGGGAAAGCGCTTCGCGAATGACACCAGGCCGCAGTCCTTGATCAGGTCGGCGTCCAGCGCCACGAGGTTCGGATGGCGATCGCCCTGACGCACGAGCGCCTGCTCGTACGCCGCGATGAGATTCTCGGTCGTGCGCGGCTCGCGCCTGGGATTGCGCGTCGTCGTCTCCGTGGCGACCGAGCCGAGACCCAGATCGGCGAAGAACGCGTTCGCCGTCGCAAGCAACTCCGTGACGCCGGCGAGATACGCGTCTTCTTTCGGAGCACCAGAGTGATACGCGTACAGCTCCCCGGCCTTGAGGGCAGGACCTTCCATGAAGGACACGCCCTTTCCTTTCACCGTGTCCGCGATGATGGCCTTCGGCCGATTCGCCACCGCATCCAGCGCGCGAAACGTCCGTTCGATCGCCGCGACGTCATGTCCGTCGCAGCGCGTCACGTGCCAGCCGAACGCGCGCAGCTTGGCTTCGAGATCTCCCAGAGGACCGACCTCCTGCACCCAGGTGTCCGACTGGATCTTGTTGTGGTCGATGATGGCGACGATCTCGCCGAGCTCGCGCGTCGCCGCCATTGACAGCGACTCCCAGAATTGACCTTCCTGCAGCTCTCCGTCGCCGGTGAGCACGAACACACGCCGCTCGATGCCGGCGAGCCGGTTGGCGAGCACCATCCCCTTTGCCTTCGAGACGCCCATGCCGAGCGAGCCGGTGTTGGCCTGGACGTATGGAGTCTGGACGTGCGGGTGCCCTGGAAGTCCACGCAGGCGGCGCAACTGGTGAAGCAAATCTTCGTCGAGAAGGCCGAGACCGATGAGGACGTTGTACAGCGCCGGCGCGTCATGCCCTTTCGAGGAGAAGAAGATGTCGCAGCGGTCGTCGCCCTTGTCGAGATCGCGAATCTCGTTGAGGAAGAGCCAGCTCATGATCTCCAGGGAGCTGAAACTGGTACCGATGTGTCCCGACCACGCGCCCGCAATCATGTAGAGCGTGTTGATCCGCGCCAGTGCCGCGAATGCGGCAACGACGGTTGGGGTCAGACCCCTTGAGCCGATCCTTATCAAGAGGTCTGACCCCAGGAGCCTCTGAAACTCGCTGACCGGCACGTATTGCAGCTCGAGAGATTCGCCCTGGTCGGTTTGTAAATCGCCCATTGGTTGTCTTCAATCGTAGGCCGGGTCCTGTTCTTTGGACCCGGCGGGTTAGGCGGGTCTACACAGCAAGACCCGCCCTACGTGGTTACGGACCGCCCTACGCGGTTACGGACAGCTCCGGCAGCCGCACCAATCCGTCAGCGAGCAGCCGCTCGGCCACCATCCAGTCGTAGGCATCGTTGATATCGAAGCCCTCGTACCCTTCGGTCAGAAACGGCACGAGCACATCTCCTGCGATTGATCGCCGCTCGCGAACCACCCGTGTCCAGGCGATCTCGAGCGACGCGTTCTGCACGTAGACCAACGGGAGCGCCTGATACGGCGTGCTGTGCCACGGCTGCGTCTCGGGACCGAACGGCAGGAGGGGGAACATCCGCTGTCCGCGCACGATCCACATCTTGCCGGGATGCTGCGCGCATTTTTCGACTGCCCGCAGCGAATCGACGCCTTCCTGTGCGGTGAAGAGCGACCAGGCCCGTCGAATCGTATCGGCCGTCCGAAATGGGCTGGTGGGACGAAGCAGGCTGAAGCAGTCCCACGACCGCCCTCGTTTTTCGAGCTCCGTGATGATGTGCTCGAGCCACTCGATGTCAGGCGACGTATCACCGGCGAAGGCCGCCGGCCTCAGAAACGGAACTTCCGCGCCGTACCGCCGCGCGAGGTCCGCGATGTCTTCGGAATCTGTCGAGACGATCACAGACTCGAATACGCCGCTCTCGCGAGCGGCCGCGATCGTGTACGCGACCATCGGGTGACCGCCGAGCAGCCGGACGTTCTTCCCGGTCACTCGTTTGGAACCGCTGCGCGCAGGAATCAGCGCGACTGCAGTTCCCGGTTCCCGGTTCCGCGTTCCCGGTTCGTGTTCTCGGTTCGAATTCACTGTTCTAGGTTTCGCGTTCGAGGTCCCGCTACCAGATCAGTCGCCTCGACCGAAGTTGTTTCGGAACGTGGAACAAAGAACGTCGAACCAAGAACCGGAACGCCGAACACGAACCTGGAACTGGGAACGTGGAACATGGAACGGTGCGTTTCTCAAACTGCGTTAGGGTTGTGGTTGATATAAATCGTCTTCAGATCGGAGTACACGTCGAGCGCCTGGGTGCCGGCCTCGCGCCATCCATTGCCGGATTGACGCAGGCCGCCGAACGGCAAATGCGGCTCGCTGCCGTACGTGCCACCATTGACGACGGCCACGCCTGACTGAATGCGCGCGAGGAACGTCATCGCGCGGTTCAGGCTCTGCGTGTGAATGGATGCCGTCAGGCCGAATGGCGAGTCATTGGCCAGCGCGATCGCCTCATCGAACGTAGAGACACGGTAAAGGCACGTAATCGGTCCAAACAACTCGCTGCGGGAGATTTCGTCCTGCGGCCGCACGTCCTCGATGAGCGTCGGCGCAACGAAGAAGCCGCCGCCGTACGACGCGCCAGTGAGTCGCTGCCCGCCCGTCAGTACCGCCGCACCCGATGCCTTCGCTCGCGCCACTGCCGCGAGCATGTTGGTCATCTGCTCCTCGTTGATGACCGGACCGAAGTCATCCGTATCCGCTGTTCCCACCTTGAGGCGACCAACCGCCTCCATCAGCATCGCCTTGAAACGGTCATAGACGCCGTCGAACACGATGATGCGGCTGCCAGCCGCGCATCGCTGCCCCGCGTTGCTGAACGCGGATCCCAAGGTCCACGTCACCGCGTTCGCCAGATCGGCATCGTCACACACGATGAGCGGGTTCTTGCCACCGAGTTCGAGACAGGTCTTGGCCAGCCGACGGCCCGCCGTCTCAGCGATGTACCGTCCGACGTCGCATGAACCGGTGAAACTCACGATCGCGACATCGGGATGCTCGACCAGCGGCGCACCGGCCTCTTCGCCAAATCCGTGCACGGTCGCATACACGCCTTCGGGCACTCCGGCTTCGTGCGCGAGCACACCGAATGCCCACGCGGAAAGCGGCGTGTCCTCGGCGGCCTTGAGGATGGCGGCATTGCCGCACAGCAGCGCCGGGAACGCCTTCCACGCGACGTTGGCGATGGGCGTGTTGGCGGCGATGATGAGACCGGCAACACCCAGCGGCTGCCGGACGATCATCGCGCTCTTGTTCGGCACGGCACTGGTCGTCGTCTGACCGTAGAAGCGACGGCCCTCGCCAGCCACGAAGAAGCCCATCTCGATCGCGGCGTCTGTTTCGCCCAGCGCATCCTTGCGCGACTTGCCTGTCTCCCGGGACACGAGATCAGCAATCGCCGCACGATGCTCCTGCATCAGGATCGCGATGCGGCGCAGAATCTCGCCCCGCTTCACAACTGTCGTCGCGGCCCAGGCCGGCTGCGCTTGACGGGCTCGCTCGACGGCAACCCGCACGTCGGCGGCGGTCGATCGGGCAACCTTGCAGATCTCGCCGCCGGTCGCAGGGTCGATCTTTGAGAACAGGCGACTCTCGGCGGGCAGAAGATCTCTGCCGCCAATCAGGTTCGGAATGACGGATGGGATCGCGGACAGGTCGATCCGCGCTCGGTCAGGAGTTGTAGACAGCACTTAGAGTCGAACCACCGGTCGAAGCTGCGTGACGAGTTGTTCCCAGCCGTATTCTGCGTGCGCGATTTCGCGAGCCGCGCGGCCGATGCGCCCGGCCTCTGCCTCGTCGGGAAGCTGCTCGCACTTGTTGATGTCGATGACGTTGTTCAAATGCACGAGGCCGGCCGGCGAGTGTTCGTCGAGGTTCGTGATCACCGCGCAGCCGCATTCCATCGCGGCGTTGACCGTCGTGTTGTTCGCGCGCAGCCCCTTCTCGAAGAACGCCGCGAGGAACGTGCAGTCGACAAGCTGGTTGAACACGGCAGTATCGGACAGGTATCCCATGAAATACACCTGACCGTTGAACAGCGCCTGCAGTTCCTCGAAGCGCACCACGAACGACCCGTCGAAACTGGTGTTCTCGTGCAATGCCGTCGAGACATAGACCGAGTAGCTCTTCCCCGTCGCATCGAGCAGATCGCGCAACCGCCGGTACAGCGGCACTCGGATCTTGTGCGCCATGCCGAAAGTGAACACGGACAATTCGGTTCGCTGGAATCGCTGCGGGTTGAGCAGGGTACCGGGACAGAACAGCTCCACGATGTCCGGGCGTGCAGGCGTAAGCTCGTGAGACAGTTCGCGATTGCCGCAGTAGACCCTGGCGGCAGACGCCATCAGCTTGTGCTCGGTCGCCGTGCCATCGAACGCGTGCAGGAACAGCTCGTATCGACCCTCATGCGCCATCACCCACTCGTGCAGCGCCTGCGCATCGTCGGGCGTGAACTCCGACAGCTTCAGCGAGAGCAGTGGGCGCTCGTAGCCTTTCAAATCCGCTGAGCCGATGCCAACGACCGGCAGGCTCAGGTGCCGGGCAAGAATGGTGTTGAACTTCGCAATCCCGCACGTCCACGGGTTCAGGTGATATCCGGCAATGCAGTCGATCATCGGTCCTCGAAAAACGCTCCAATTGTATCGTCTAGTGACTTTTACCGATCAGGACTCCGGCCCTGAAGACGGTGGCGATCGACTCGATCTGTTGATCTGTCATTTCGGGAAACATCGGCAATGACAGCACTTCAGCAGCGGCCTGCTCAGCGATGGGGAAATCACCGCTCGAGTAACCGAGGTCCGCATAGGCAGGCTGAAGATGCACGGGAATCGGATAGTGAACTCCGGTCTGCACTCCGGCTTCGGTCAAGGCGGCCCGCCACGCGTCGCGCTCGGGAACGCGCACGACGTACTGGTGGTAGACATGTCGCGACGCAGGCCGTTCCGTCGGCGCGCTGGCCGCTGTTCCGGTGAGCCGGCGCGTATATTCGGCGGCGTGGCTTCGACGCGCCTCGGTCCACGCTTCGAGATATTTCAGCTTCACCCCCAGGACTGCGCCCTGCACGCCGTCCATTCGATAGTTGAAGCCTCTGTGCTTGTGCTCGTAGCGAACTTCCTCACCCCATGAACGCAGCAAGCGAACCTTCGTCGCCAGCGCCGGATCGCTCGTCACGATAGCGCCGCCCTCTCCGTACGCGCCGAGATTCTTGCCAGGGTAAAAACTGAAGCAGCCCAACAATCCCATCGAGCCGCAGCGCCGGCCCTTGTACTCCGATCCGTGGGACTGACACGCATCTTCGATGACGATGAGACGGTGACGATCTGCCACGTCGCGGATCGCATCCATGTCTGCCGGCTGTCCGTACAGATGAACGGGAACGATGGCCTTTGTCCGCGGCGTGACCGCTCTCTCGATCTTCGCCGGATCCATCGTGAAGTACGTCGGCTCGATGTCGACGAACACCGGCCGCGCCTGCGCGTACTCAATCGCCGCCACAGTCGCGACAAAGGTGAACGGCACCGTGATGACCTCGTCACCGGGGCGGACGCCTGCGGCCAGGAGCGCCAGATGCAACGCGCTCGTCCCGCTGTTGACCCCGATCGCGTCTGCCGAGTGGCAGAAAGCGGCGAAGTCCTGCTCGAAGGACGACACCGCGGGCCCGAGGATGAACTGCGCGTTGTCGAGGACGCGCTGTATCGCCTGATCGATCTCGGGCTTGAGCGCGCGGTACTGTGCTTTCAGGTCGACGAGGGGGATCACAGGTTCTTCTCAGTACTCGGTGCCACGTTCTGACACCCAGGAGGACCGTTCCGCTTCTTCGAGACTGTCAACCAGCTTCTGTCTCAAGTCCTCTTCGACGCTGAAGTGAACCTGGTAGAGATATCGTTCCGTGTCGGGCGGCGCATCGCCTGGGATCGAGGCGCCGTGCGCGCCGGTTGAGTTGAGGAACACGAGCGCGGTGTTGCGAGCGGCGGGAACGTCCTTGACCAGCTCGCACTCCGATGGATCGACCCACAACGGCGAACTGTGCGTCAC